>OFGO01000087.1_pt1 | contig 87310 bp, 77 predicted proteins | sample 1521761 | NCBI WGS metagenome assembly OFGO01 (sample SAMEA3504128, study PRJEB24116) | mouse gut metagenome | biome: mouse gut; feature: mouse-associated habitat; material: faeces | place: Denmark | collected 2011
CAAGACGCCGCCCTCTCACGGCGGAAACAGGGGTTCGATTCCCCTATCAGCTGTTATTCTTTTAGAAGAATAGCCCAACCCGGAAAGTGCTGAAAGCAAGATGCTTCCAGTGCTTTTTTTATTTCCACCTCTTGACATTCCGTATCTGATGCGTTAGACTTGGCACAGGTCTAACGGATTAGATTTTCTGCACACACACACCGGGATGACAAGGAGAACGATCCCGGGGAAAGGAGTAAAAATGGACATGCCGAAAATATTTGAGAGTGAATACCGCTTCTGCCAGATTCTGTGGGAGAAGGAACCCATTGGCAGCGGGGAACTGGCGGAACTTTGCTTTCAACGGCTGGGGTGGAAGAAATCCACCACCTATACGGTGATTAAGCGGCTGACAGAGCGGGGAGTGGTCAGGTCGGAAAAGGCCGTGGTGACTTCTGTGGTTTCCAGAGAACAGATACAGGAGGCGGAGAGCCAGGAAGTGGTAGCCAGAAGTTTTTCCGGTTCCCTGCCCCAGTTTGTGGCGGCTTTTACCAGAAGCTGCAAGCTGCGTCCGGAGGAGGTGGAGGAGATTCGCAGACTGATTGAGGAGTATCATGAGTAACACGGTGCCTGCCGGCGCGGGCAGAGGGGAGAAGGCATGGAGAGCATATTTTTGAGAGTTCTGGAGATGAATATGAGGGCCACGATCTGCATACTGTTTGTTCTGGTAATCCGCTTTCTGCTCAGGAGGAAGCCCAGGTCTTTCTCCTATGCGCTGTGGGCGGTGGTTTTTCTGCGGCTTTTGTGTCCTTTTTCCCTGCGCAGTTCCTATTACGGCCTGACGCTGGGCGGTGTGGGACAGGCTCTGGAGTCCGCTGCCTATCGGCAGGAGGCGGTGCATTATCAGCTGTTGATCCATAAGGACGGCACAGTGGAGACCCTGGCCGGCCGGAATATGCCGGGAGACCCGGGGGTGCAGAAGTCCCCGGAACTTTCAATGGAATCCGGGGAGGGAATTTTCGGAACCGGGCACGGGTCTGTAGGAAGTGACAGGGGATATGCCGGTTCTTTGTACCAGAATGCTGTCAACAGACGTTATACCCGGAGTGAGGTCCTGCGACTGGAACGGAACTGGGTCACCCTGTGCAGCCTGGCCTGGGCGGCGGGGGTGGCCATATTGCTGGTGTACAGTCTGCTTTCCTATCTGCTGCTCCATCGGCGGCTGAGGCAGGCCGTGCGGGTGCAGGAGGACGTGTATGAGAGCGAACGCATCAACACCCCTTTCCTGCTGGGGATTCTGGATCCCAGAATCTATCTGCCGGTGGGGCTGCCCAAGGAGGAGCGGGCCTATGTGCTTGCCCACGAACTGGCTCATCTGAGGCGGGGGGACTATCTGGTGAAGCTGGCCACCTGGCTGGCTCTCTCCCTGCATTGGTTCAATCCCCTCGTATGGCTGGCCTATGGCCTTATGTCACGGGATATGGAAATGTCCTGTGATGAGAGAGTGATCCACAGGCTGGGCAAGGGCAGCAAAAAGGCCTATTCTCAGACACTGCTCTCCATCTCCGAAGCATCCGGAGGAGCCCGGGAAAGAAGGTATTCCGTTCCCTTGAGCTTTGGGGAGGATGATATCGGCGGCAGGGTGAAGAATGTTCTGGCATACCGGGGAGTAAAGGCTGGAACGGCGGTGGCGTTGACACTGGCGCTGGGGGCCGCAGGACTGGTGCTGTTGACAGACTGGCAGGGGGCAGAACAAAATGTTTCCATCTTCGGGGCGGACAGGGGAGCAGCGGCGGCGGGAAAACAGCGGAGTCTGCCCTATTCAGAGAGCACACAGATATTGGCGGGGGCGGATGAACCGAACGAAGAGGACATATACGATCTTCGGGAAGAGGCCGTCCGCATGGCCCGCAGCATCTGTTTTACCCACAGGGCCTGGGAGTCCGGGGACGCTTCCTCTTGACATTTGGCAAGGAGGGGGATATATTTGTCCTATGAGGAAGGAGTCCTGGATTTCATCTCATCCAGATAGTCCTGAAGGAGCGCCGTCAGATTTTCGGTCTCTTTTCGGTTCTGTTCCCTGCATTTGGCAACGCGCCGTTCACCCTGTTCCATGGTATGGGTCAGAAACCAGAGCGGACGGGCTAGTGGGGCGTAGGACAATGTTATATAGGTCTGGTTCATCCAGTGGTAGCGGTAGCAGACTTGCAGTTTTTGCCAAAGGCTCATACGTGTTTTCCCCATGATGGATTCCTTTCCTGAGTCGATTATATGTTATATGATTTTCGGCGTACGGAACTTCGCACCACAAAAATATTATTATATCATTATAGCTTGTGCGACGGGAAAGCGCAATGGGTTTTTCTAAAAAAATATAAGAAAATAATGTTAAAGAATGGAGCTGGCAGGATTATGATGGAGAAAAACGCGAAGATATATGTGGCCGGACATCGGGGAATGGTGGGTTCCGCCATTGTGCGGGAATTGGAAAAGCAGGGATATAGGAATCTGCTCACCTGCACTCATCGGGAACTTGATCTGTGCAGCCAGCGGGCGGTGGAGGATTTCTTTGCCGCGGAGAGGCCGGCATATGTATTTCTGGCAGCGGCCAAGGTGGGTGGGATTATGGCCAACGACAACGCTTTGGCGGATTTCATGTATGACAATATGATGCTGGCGATGAATGTGATTCACAGTGCCTGGAAACATGGCTGCCGGAAGCTGGAGTTCCTGGGATCCTCCTGCATCTATCCCCGGATGGCACCCCAGCCCATGCGGGAGAACTGTCTGCTTACCGGGGAACTGGAGAAAACCAATGAAGCCTATGCTCTGGCAAAGATTTCCGGTCTGAAATACTGCGAGTTTCTGAACAGGCAGTATGGTACGGATTATATCTCGGTGATGCCCACCAATCTCTATGGACCCAATGACAATTATCATCCCACCCACAGTCATGTGCTGCCTGCTTTGATCCGGCGTTTTCATGAGGCGAAGGAACAGAGGCTGCCTTATGTGACCTGTTGGGGAGACGGAAGTGCCCTGCGGGAATTTCTCTATGTGGATGATCTGGCCGAACTGTGCGTGTTCTTGATGAACCATTACAGCGGTGACGAGACGGTGAACGCGGGAACGGGCAAAGAAATCAGCATCCGGGAACTGGCCGGAATGGTGGCCCGGGTGGTGGGCTATGAGGGAGAGATCCGCTGGGATGCCACCAAACCCAACGGAACCCCCAGGAAGCTGTTGGATGTGAGCAAGGCCAGGGAACTGGGCTGGCAGTATCATACGGAACTGGAGGACGGGATCCGGCTGGCCTATGAAGATTTCCTGCACAACCCCATGCGGGCGGAGCGTTGATACAGAAAAGAGACCCCTTGCTGCAGGGGCTCTTTTCTTTTGGTCCGACAAGTCGGCAAATTCACGATTTCTAAAATGCAGGCCTATTCCGACAGGGGGACTTCATCCGGTTTTTTTTCACTGTCCTCCTCCGGGGATTCCGGCTCCAAAGGGGTGAATACAACTGCTCTGCGTTCCGGGGCGTTAAGGGGAGGCAGGATATTCCCGTCGCAGGCGGACAGCATGGTCAGATATTTCACCAGGTCCCGGCGGCTTTGGGGTGACAGTTCCAGAATGATATTCATGATATCGCCGGCAGTGTATCGGTCCGCCAATTCCGTGCTCAGGCCGTCGATGGGGGCGACATAGTCCGTGCGGTCCAGCAGATAGTCCGCCGACACACGGAAATAGCTGGCCAGCTTGCTCAGGGTCTTCAGATCGGGGGAATGTATGCCGTTCTCATAATTCGAGATGGTGCCCACCGATACATGCAGATACGCGGCTAACTGCTTTTGGTAGATACCCCGCTCTACCCGCAGACGGTATAGTTTTTCTCCGAAGTTCATATGCTTTCTCCTGATTTTAACGCCGCATCGGCCCGTCCGGCACGGAGGGATCGGAAGAGCGTTCCGATTTATGGATGATCGGATCTGTCTCTGTGCACGGTTTGGGAAGATGCTGTTTTCTGTTCCTTTGTTATTTTCTCTGTATTGAAATATATTGTAACGCATTTTTGAAAAAACAAAATAGCATTATAGAACTTGGGAAAATTTTCATTTTAAGAAAACTGAAATATAGAATGGATGAAATGAGGAGAGCCTTTTTGAAATAAGGAAAAACTTTTTTGCAAAAGCATATTGACAAGCAGGGGACAAGAGCATATACTGACAATAGAATTTAAAGATTGTAATTAGAGTGAGAGTGGTTGCAAACCACTCTTTCTTGATGTTATGGCAGAGAAAAGAGGTAGACACAGGCATGTCGAGGAGAGAAGATTACGAGAGCAGGACGGAAGCATTGCTGCAGCCCATAGCCGCCGGGCAGGGCGTGGAGATCTATGATGTGGAATATGTGAAGGAAGGCAGTGATTATTATCTGCGGGCCTATATCGACAAGCCGGAGGGGGTCAATATTACGGACTGTGAAAATGTGAGCCGTGCGCTTTCTGATGCATTGGACCGGGAAGACTTTATTCCTGACGCCTACATCCTGGAGGTGAGCAGCCCCGGTCTGGGGCGCGCTCTCAAAAAGGACAGACATCTGGCCCGCAGTATAGGCCAGGAGGTGGAGATCAGACTTTACAAGCCGCTGGAGGGGAATAAGGAGTACACCGGTGTGCTGAAGTCCTTTGACGGCAGCAGCATCATTGTCACGGGGGAAGACGGGGAGCGCACTTTTGCGAGAAACGATATAGCAGTGATTCGGCTTGCGCTTGACTTTTAGACAGGAATTGCCCCCAGAAGGGCAGAATGGAGGAAAAGTAGAAAATGAATAAGGAACTGATGGATGCACTGGACATTCTGGAGAAGGAGAAGGAGATCAGCAAGGAGACATTGTTTGAAGCTATAGAAAACTCGCTGGTGACCGCCTGCAAGAATCATTTCGGCAAGGCGGACAATGTCAGGGTAGAGATCGACCGTGAGACCGGAGACTTCCTGTGCTATATGGAGAAGGAAGTGGTGGAGACAGAGGACGATGTGGAAGATCCCGTACTGCAGATCGCCCTGGAGGATGCCCGGGAACTCTCCAAGAAGGCCCAGGTGGGCGATGTCCTGAACGTGGAGGTCAAGTCCAGGGAGTTCGGCCGCATTGCCACTCAGAATGCCAAGAACGTGATCCTGCAGAAGATCCGGGAAGAAGAGCGCAGCGTGATTTACAACCAGTATTTCGAGAAGGAGAAGGATGTGGTGACCGGCGTGGTACAGCGTTATATCGGCCGGAACATCAGCATTAATCTGGGTAAGGCGGATGCCATGCTCACCGAGAACGAACAGGTGCGCGGGGAGGTGTTCATGCCTACGGAGCGTATCAAGGTGTATGTGCTGGAGGTGAAGAACACGCCCAAGGGCCCCCGCATCAATGTGAGCCGCACCCATCCGGAGCTGGTGAAGAGGTTGTTTGAGTCCGAAGTGACGGAAATCAAGGACGGTACGGTGGAGATCATGAGCATTGCCCGGGAGGCGGGAAGCCGCACCAAGCTGGCGGTATGGTCCCACAACCCCAATGTGGACGCGGTGGGAGCCTGTGTGGGCCTGAACGGCGCCAGGGTCAACGCCATCGTGGAAGAGTTGCGGGGGGAGAAAATCGACATCGTGAACTGGGATGAAAACCCGGGCAATCTGATTCAGAACGCCCTTTCCCCGGCCAAGATCGTGGCGGTTTTCGCGGATCCTGATGAAAAGACCGCCAAGGTGGTGGTTCCGGATTATCAGCTTTCCTTGGCAATTGGCAAGGAGGGACAGAACGCCCGACTGGCGGCCAGGCTGACGGGTTATAAAATTGATATTAAGTCCGAGACCCAGGCTAAGGACGCGCCGGGCTTCCGCTACGAAGACTACCTGGACGACGAGTATGACGAGGATGAGGATTACATCGAGGAATATGAGGACGGCGAAGACGGCTATGCCGGAACGTATGAGGGACAGGGCGAATATGCCGAATCCGATGAAGAGGATACCGCGTATGCCGGAGAGCAGGACAGCGACGGATCTGCCGTTGCATATGAAGACAGTGAATACGCCGGAGACAGCGGACAGTTGGAGTAAGGGGGCGGTGCAATGGCAAAAAAGGTTCCCTTGCGGCAGTGTGTGGGCTGCGGCGAAATGAAGGGCAAGAAGGAAATGATGCGGGTCTTAAAGACTGCGGACGGCGGGATCTGCCTGGATGTTACAGGAAAAAAGAACGGCAGGGGCGCATATATTTGTACACAGAGAGAATGCCTGCGAAAGGCCCGGAAGAACAAAGGGCTGGAGCGCTCCTTTAAGATGAGTATTCCCGAGGAAGTATACGAGACCCTGGATAAGGAGTTTGAAAGTATTGAGACAAAATAAAGTATTATCATTGCTCGGACTGGCAATCAGAGGGCGCAATTTGGTAAGCGGTGAGTTTCAGACGGAGAACGCAGTAAAAAGCGGGCACGCTATGCTGGTTATCGTGGCAGAGGATGCGTCAGCGAATACCAAAAAGTTATTTTCAGACAAGAGTTCCTACTACGGCGTCCCGGTTTATCAGTACGGGACCAAGGAGAGCCTGGGCGAGGCCATAGGTAAGGAACAGAGGTCTTCTCTGGCAGTATGCGATGCAGGTTTGGCACAGGCGGTTATGAAGGCACTGGAGGGTGAAGGTGCTTGCCGGGTAAAGGGAGGTAGTGAGCATGGCAAAAGTGAAAGTACATGAGTTGGCGAAGGAAGTCAACAGGCAGAGCAAGGAAATCCTGGCCTTTTTGCAGGAGAAAGGAATAGAGGCCAAGGCGGCCAACAGTTCCGTGGAGGAATCCGGTGCGGAACTGGTGAGAAAGGCATTTGGCGGAAAGGGAGATACACAGGTGGGAGAGACTGGTGAGAAAGCCTCCAAGGAGGTAAAAAAGGAAACTGCCATGCAGGAAAAGGAAAAAGTTCCGACGGCCCCCAAGGCGGAGGCAGGCGTGGGAAACAGGCCCGCAGCTGCTCCGGAGGCCGTAGGGAAAGGGGAAAAGCAGCCTGAGAGGCAGGCCCCTCCTAAAAAGAAGAGTAAGATTATCGTGGTCAGCAATCCGGAGAATTCCAAGATGTCCGGACAGCGCCAGAAGAGCAACAAACAGCAGGGGCAGGGCAGACAGGGAGGACAGGGCCAGCAGAACAGCCGGGGAAACCAGGGCGGCCAGCGCAGCGGCAACGGCGGCAGGCCGGCTCCAAGAACCCCCATCAAGCCATTGACACCTCCTTCCCCTACCCCCAGTGTGCAGATGGTAACCATGAAGCCCCAGCCTAAGCCCAAGCAGCCCAGGGAGGAGCAGACGGCAGAAAAACCTGTAATGCCGCAGAATCCGGCGGCTTTGCAGCCTGCGGCAGAAAAGCCCATTGAAAAGCCCGTGGAAAAGCCTTCCCAGGAGCGCAGACCCGAGCAGCCCGGCCAGAGCAGAGAACAGGCCAGGAACACGGACCGGGGTACAGAGCGGAACTTCGATAGAGGTGCGGATCGGAATTCCGACAGAAGCACGGATCGTGGTTTTGACAGAAACGGTGATCGGAATGCCGAACGGAGCGGTTACCAGGGGAACCGTCAGGGCAGCCAGACTGAACGTGACGGTCAGCGGAGCGGCTACCAGGGAAATCGTGACGGCCAGCACAGCGGCTATCAGGGAAATCGTGACGGCCAGCGCGGCGGTTACCAGGGAGGCAGAGACGGCCAGCGCAGCGGCGGCTATCAGGGGAACCGTCCGGGCGGCCAGGGCGGTCGTGACGGCCAGACCCGCGGCGGCTATCAGGGAGGCAGAGACGGCCAGCGCAGCGGCAGCTATCAGGGGAACCGTCCGGGCGGCGGCCAGTTCGGCGGACGCGGCGCGGCTCCCGGCGGCAGGCAGGCCTTCGGCGGCGGCAACAGCGGCGGCGGACGTCCTTTCGGAGGCGGCGGCAGGCCCGGGCAGGGTGACAAGTTCCGCGGCCAGCAGCAGGGCAGCAAGGGATTTGCTGCTGAGGCTCCCGGCAAGGACAGCGAGAAGCACAGGGAAGAGGAAAAGAGGCGCATCAGCCAGGAGAAGGATAAGCGCAACCGCAAGGATTATATGTATGAGGAAGACGGGACGCTGAAGAACAAGCCCGGTCGTTTTATAAAGCCTGAGAAAAAGCGGGAAGAAGCGGTGGAGGAGGTCATCAAGGTGATCGTTCTTCCTGAGAATATCACCATCAAGGAACTGGCGGAAAAGATGAAGCTGCAGCCTGCGGCCATCGTCAAGAAGCTGTTCCTGGAGGGCAAGATCGTCACCGTCAATCAGGAGATCTCCTACGAAGACGCGGAGAACATCGCCATGGAGTACGATATCCTCTGTGAGAGGGAAGTAAAGGTGGATGTGATCGAGGAACTGCTGAAGGAGGATGAGGAGGCGGAGGAGAGCCTGGTGGAAAGACCTCCCGTCATCTGCGTCATGGGGCATGTTGACCATGGCAAGACCTCCTTGCTGGACGCCATCCGCAAGACCAATGTGACGGACAAGGAGGCTGGAGGCATCACGCAGCATATCGGTGCTTATACCGTGTCCATCAACGGACGGAAAATTACATTCCTGGATACCCCCGGCCACGAGGCGTTTACCGCCATGCGTATGCGGGGAGCCAACGCTACGGATATCGCGGTGCTGGTGGTGGCGGCCGATGACGGCGTGATGCCCCAGACAGTGGAGGCCATTAACCATGCCAAGGCAGCAGGCATCGAGATCGTGGTGGCAGTGAACAAGATCGACAAACCAGGCGCCAATGTGGAGCGGGTGAAGCAGGAACTTACGGAGCATGAACTGATTCCCGTGGACTGGGGCGGAACCACCGAGTTTGTCCCCGTATCCGCCAAGGCGGGAGACGGCATCGAGAATCTGCTGGAGACCATATTGCTGACTGCGGATATCCTGGAACTGAAGGCTAATCCCGACAGGAGGGCCAGAGGTCTGGTGATCGAGGCGGAGCTGGATAAGGGCCGGGGCCCGGTGGCTACGGTACTGGTGCAGAAGGGCCGGCTGCAGGTGGGAGATTTCATCTCCGCAGGCTCCAGCCACGGCAAAGTCCGCGCCATGATCGACGATAAGGGGCGCAGAGTGAAGGAAGCCCTTCCTTCTACCCCCGTGGAGATTCTGGGTCTCTCCGATGTGCCCAGCGCAGGCGAGGTGTTTATTGCCCATGACAGCGATAAGACCGCAAAAAATTACGCGGAGACATATTTAGCGCAGAATAAGGAAAAGATGTTAGAGGAGACCAAATCCCGCATGTCCCTGGATGATTTGTTCTCCCAGATCAAGGAAGGCAATCTGAAGGAACTGAACCTGATCGTGAAAGCGGATGTACAGGGCAGCGTGGAGGCTGTGAAGCAGTCCCTGATGAAGCTGACCAACGAGGAAGTGGTGGTGAAATGCATTCACGGCGGCGTGGGCGCCATCAACGAGTCGGATGTGTCTCTGGCCAGCGCTTCCAACGCCATCATCATCGGCTTCAACGTGCGGCCCGACCCCACTGCCAAGGCGACTGCCGAGAGGGAGAAAGTGGATGTGCGTCTCTACAGGGTGATTTACCAGGCCATCGAGGATATCGAGGCAGCCATGAAGGGCATGCTGGATCCTGTTTTCGAGGAAAAGGTTATCGGCCATGCGGAGGTACGCCAGATCTTCAAGGCTTCCGCTGTGGGCAATATCGCCGGTTCCTATGTGCTGGACGGTATCTTCCAGAGAGGCTGTAAGATCCGTATTACCAGAGAGGGCGAGCAGATTTACGAAGGCAGTCTGGCATCTCTGAAGCGCTTCAAGGACGATGTGAAGGAAGTTAAGGCCGGGTTTGAATGCGGCCTGGTGTTTGAGGACTTTGACCGGATGCAGGAGTTGGACGTAGTGGAGGCTTATATCATGGTGGAAGTCCCCAGAACCTGACACGGAAAAAAGTAAAGGCAAGCTTGCAGTAATCGGGCGGGGGCATACGCCTTCAAAGAAAGAGGATTTATGAGAAAGAACAGTATTAAAAACACCCGTATCAACGGGGAAGTACAGAGGGCTCTGGCAGAGATCATCCGCAGCGGGATCAAGGATCCCCGCATCAGTCCCCTGACCAGTGTGGTGGCCGTGGAAGTGGCCCCCGACCTGAAAAGCTGCAAGGCATGGATCAGTGTACTGGGCGGAGACGAAGCCAGGGAGGCCACTTATCAGGGGCTCAGGAGCGCTGAGGGCTTTATCCGCTCTCAGCTGGCGAAATCCATCAACCTGCGCAACACCCCGGTGATCACCTTCGTCATGGATCAGTCCATCGAGTACGGCGTGAACATGTCCAAAAGGATAGATGAGGTCATCAGCGCTGATGAAAAGGCAGGCCGGCCCGCAACGGAAGACTGACCGGAAGGAGATACAAGTGGATATTTTACAGGAATGTCAGGGGGCTTCCCGCATCGCCATCACCGGCCATGTCCGGCCTGACGGCGACTGCGTGGGCTCCTGCCTGGCACTTTGCCAGTATTTGCAAAAAAAACTGCCCCAGGCTCTGATACAGGTATATCTGGAGCAGCCTGCGGAGATTTATGCGCAGATTAAAGGGTATGACCGGATTGACAGCCGTTGTGGGGACACCGATCCCTACGATGTATTTTTCGTGCTGGACAGCATACCCGGGCGCATGATGGAACCTGCGAAAAAACTATACGAACAGGCCCGGAAAACCGTTAATATTGATCATCATATCAGCAATGAGGGGGCCGGCGACGTCTTCTGGGTAGTGCCGGAAGCCAGCTCCACGGCGGAACTGATCTACGAAGGAATAGACAGGGAGGCGCTGGACCAGGATCTGGCCATGGCTCTCTACATAGGCATTATCCATGATACCGGTGTATTCCAGTATTCCAATACCTCTCCCAAAACCATGCAAATCGGGGCGGACCTGATCCGCTACGGGTTTGATTTTCCGCGGCTGATTCTGGAGACTTTCTATCAGAGGACTTATGTACAGAGCCAGGTGCTGGGCAGGGTGCTGCTGGAGAGCATCCGCTTAATGGAAGGCAGCTGTATCGTCAGCTGTCTGGACCGCAAGATCATGGATTTCTATGAGGTGGAACATGCGGACCTGGACGGCATCGTGAACCATCTGCGCAATATTAAGGGGATTCACTGTGCCATCTTCATGTACCAGACGGATGTGCTGGAGTACAAGGTGAGCCTGCGCTCCGACGAGTGGGTGGATGTGGCCCAGGTGGCGGCCTTCTTTGGCGGCGGCGGGCACAAGCGGGCTGCGGGCTGTACCATGCGGGGGACATTTCACGACTGTGTGAACAATCTTTCCCTGCACATCAAGGAACAGATGGAGAGCAGATCCGGCGCCCGGGAGGGTGCAGGTTCCGGGCGGGAGTGACGAGAGAAGATGTATCATGGAATTCTGATTATTCATAAAGAGAAGGGCTTTACCTCCCATGATGTGGTGGCGAAGCTGCGGGGCATCTGCGGACAGAGAAAGATCGGGCATACCGGTACTCTGGACCCGGAGGCCACGGGGGTGCTGCCCGTGTGTCTGGGCAGCGGCACCAGACTCTGCGACATGCTCACCGATCAGGACAAGGAGTATGTGGCCCGGCTGCGGCTGGGGGTGGAGACCGACACCCAGGACATGACCGGGAACGTACTGGCCCGGCAGGAGGTGGAGGCCGGGCCGGAACAGGCGCGGGAAGCGGCGCTGTCCTTTGTGGGCGCTTATCTGCAGATTCCTCCCATGTACTCCGCCCTGAAAGTGAACGGCAAAAAACTCTATGAACTGGCCCGGGAGGGCAAAGAAGTGGAGCGCCGGGCCAGGGAGGTGCGGATCGAGGAACTGGAGATACTGGATCTGCGTCTGCCCGTGATGGAGATGCGGGTAGTCTGCAGCAAGGGGACCTATATTCGGACTCTGTGCGCGGACATCGGCCGGAAACTGGGCTGCGGCGGGGCCATGGAGAGTCTCACCCGCACCCGGGTGGGGCGTTTTTGTCTGAAGGAGGCGCTGACCCTGGAACAGCTGCAGGGCATGAAAGACCAGGGGCGGCTTGGGGAGGCGGTGCTGTCCGTGGAGAGTATGTTTGAAAGCTGTCCCGTGCTGCATGTGCGCCCGGATCTGGCCAGACTTCTGGACAACGGCAACGCGCTGACGGTGGAACAGACTCAGGAGCGGGAACGGTACGCGCCGGGGCGCTGGGTGAGGGTTCGCCGGCCGGATAATCATTTTGCGGGGATCTACGCTTATGATGAGGGCAGGGAAAGGTATCAGCCGGTGAAAATGTTCCCCGAGCAGGATTAAAACAGGAAAATCAGTCATATGCAAAATACAAAAATGGAGATTATTACAAATACACTGGAGTTTCAACTGGATAGAGATACGGCGGTGGCGATGGGCAAGTTTGACGGTCTGCATATCGGGCACAGGAAGTTGCTGGACCTGGTGCTGAGGCAGAGAGACCAGAGGCTTGCCCCCTGTGTTTTTACCTTTGATCCCTCTCCCGCAGTATTTTTCGGTCTCTCTGACGGGAGGGAACTGATGACCAGGGAGGAAAAACGGCGGGCCTTTGAGAGAATGGGCGTAGAACTGCTGATCGAATTTCCGCTGACGGAGAAATCAGCCGCCATGGAACCGGAAGCCTTTGCGGAACAGATTCTGGCCAAGCGGATGCGCACCCGCTATATAGCGGCGGGGGAGGATGTCTCTTTCGGACGGCGGGGTTCCGGGAACGGAGCCCTGCTGCGCCGGCTGGGAAAACTTTATGGCTATGAGGTACAGACCATTGAAAAACTGCGGCTCCATGGACGGGAGGTCAGTTCCACCTATGTGCGGAGCCGATTGGAGGCCGGGGAAGTGAAAGAGGTCGCAGAGCTGCTGGGGGATTATTATACCATCGAAGGCAGGGTGTGCCATGGGGCCAGGCTGGGCCATGATCTGGGAATGCCCACCGTGAACCTGCTGCCTCCGGTGAATAAACTGCTGCCTCCCTATGGAGTGTATTTTTCCAGAGTATTGTATCGGGGGAATGTCTATGGGGCCATCAGCAATGTGGGTTGTAAGCCCACCGTTGCCCAACGGGGGCTTCCTGGAGTGGAGACCTATCTCTATGATTTTGACAGGGAAATCTACGGGGAGGAAATCAGGGTACAGCTTCTGGCCTTCCGCCGACCGGAACTGCATTTTCCCTCGGTGGACGCTTTGCGGGCGCAGATTCTGGCCGATATGGAGGCCGGGCGGGAATATGCCCGCGAAAATATGAAAATTGTGTAAAAAATGTATTGCCAGCATGGCTGTTTTCCCTTAAAATAGAAGTATCTGTGTGTAGGACGTAGATACGAATGAGGGGAACAGACGCATGAATGTACGTATTTTCTTATCTTTGGCCGGGGGCCTTGGACTTTTCCTGTTTGGCATGGACCTGATGAGCGATTCCATTGAGAAGGTGGCAGGCGCCAGGCTCCGGCGGATTCTGGAGTTTTTTACCACCAACCGTTTTACGGGCATGTTGGTGGGTATTGTTTTCACGGGTATTATCCAGTCCTCCTCAGCCTGCACGGCCATGGTGGTCAGCTTTGTGAATTCGGGGCTTATGAATCTGTACCAGGCTGCGGGGGTGATCTTCGGCGCCAACATCGGTACCACCATCACTTCTCAGCTGGTGTCTTTCAATCTGTCAGCCATAGCGCCGGTGTTTCTGCTCTGCGGCGTGCTGGTCATGATGTTCAGCAAAAAGGAAAAAATCAAAAAGTTCGCAGAGGTAATCGTGGGTTTCGGCATTCTGTTCACCGGCCTTAACACCATGTCCAGCGGCATGGCAGAGATGAAGAATGTGCCCGAAGTGGTGAATCTGATGAAATCTCTCACCAGCCCTCTGCTGGCAACTCTGGTGGGCACCGTGCTCACGGCGGTGATCCAGAGTTCTTCCGTGACGGTGAGTATTGTGCTGCTGTTGGCCAATCAGGGCTTCCTGGATCTGGGAATCTGTCTGTATATCATTCTGGGATGTAATATCGGAGCCTGCGCCACGGCGCTGATCGCTTCCCTGCCGGGCAAGAAGGACGCCAAGAGAGCGGCGCTGATTCATTTTTGGTTTAATGTCATCGGTACGCTGTTGATCTACGTGATTCTCTTTGTGGGCAAGGAGCCCATTATCCGTCTGATCCAGTCCGTCTCGGCGGACAACGGCAGGTTTGTGGCCAACGCCCACACCATCATCAAGATCTTCCAGGTGATCGTCCTGTTCCCCTTCTCCGGGGCCATTGTAAAGCTGGCCAGTATTACCGTGCCGGGGGAGGACAAGAAGGTCGGATACCGGGAGAGTTACCAGTTGAAATACATAGGGGAAAAGGTGGTGTTCAACCCGGCTACGGCAGTGGTGGAGGTAATCAAGGAACTGGACCGTATGGCTTCCCTGGCCAGCGAGAATTTGAACCGGGCCATGAATGCTCTGATTACGCTGGATGAGGAAGACATCGAGGAAGTATACCAGGTGGAGAAAAACATCAATTTCCTGAACCATGCCATCACCAACTACTTGGTAAAGATCAACCAGACCACCCTGCCCATAGAAGATTTGAAGAGTCTGGGCGCCCTCTTCCATGTGGTCAATGACATAGAACGCATCGGCGATCATGCGGAGAATATAGCGGACGCGGCAGCCCAGCGCAGGGACGGAAATATTCAGATCAGCAAGGAAGCGCAGAAGGAACTGGGGGAAATGCTGGACATGGTCAACACCATTATCCAGTATGCCATCGAGATGTTTGCCAAGAGCGACGACCGTCATATGAACGATGTGGCCCTTTTGGAAGACAAAGTGGATAATAAGGAGAGGGAACTGCAGCAGCGCCATGTGGAGCGCCTGGCCCGGGGAGAGTGTACCCCCGAGGCGGGCATGATCTTCTCCGATATAGTTTCCGGGCTGGAGCGGGTGGCGGATCATGCCACAAATATCGCTTTCGCCATCCGGGAAGAGGAGAACTGAAACAGGAAAAACAAGGAAATGTGCAGAAACGGTTGACAAAATAGAGGAAATATGGTTATAATTCATATCAGTTAATAAATTCGTAACAAATTCGTAACGATTGTGACTGGTATGACGGGAAAGGGGTTTCATGCCGGCAGGTGTGAAACCCCTTATATAATACGGAGGTAATATGACAGGAAGAAAAAAGATTGCGTTAAAAACCATAAGCTTCTGGACGGCGGCCTGTCTGCTGCTGCCCATGAGTGTTCAGGCGGCGCAGGACGGCGGTGCGAAGGGAGTGCTGCAGCAGGCAGGCATTGCGTCCATGATGGATGTATCCCTCTCGGAAGAGGAATACATAGCGGCGGCCCAGGAGGCCCAGGGGGCTTCCTGGGGATATACCAATATCGGCATTGCGGAGGTGGAGTCAGGCAATCTCAATGTCAGAGCCGAGGCTTCCACCAATGGCAAGGTGGTGGGGAAGATGCCCAAGGGATCGGCCTGCGAAGTACTGGAGAACTTTCCCGATATCGGCTGGGCTCATATCAAGTCCGGCGAAGTGGAAGGCTATGTGAGTACGGAATTTCTGCTGATGGGGCCGGACGCCAAGCTGCGGGCCAACGAACTGGTGAGGACCGTGGTGGTGGCGGATACGGACGGCCTGCGGGTGAGAGATGAGGCCAGTACCGACGGAGCGGTGTTTACCCAGGTACCCCAGGGAGAAGAACTGGATTATGTGGCTACCCTGGAGGGCTGGTATCAGGTGGATATAGACGGCGAGAGCGTTTATGTATCCGCGGAGTATGCACATGTGGAGGAGCGGCTGGACACAGCGGTTACCATGGCACAGCTGCTGTATGGACAAGGTATATCAGACCTTCGGGTGGACCTGGTGGAATATGCCAAGCAGTTCCTGGGCAATCCCTATGTGTGGGGCGGCACCAGCCTGACCAAGGGCGCCGACTGCTCCGGTTTCGTGCTGAGCGTATACAAGAATTTTGGTATTACCCTCAGCCACAGTTCCCGGGCACAGGCCGGGGAGGGAACCCGGATCTCCTACTCCGAGATACAGCCCGGCGACCTGGTGTTCTATGCCAACAGCAGCGGCACCATCAATCATGTGGCAATCTATATCGGGGGCGGCAAGGTAATCAGTGCCAGCAACCCCACCAGCGGTATTCGGATCAACAAATACAACTACCGTACGCCGGTAAGATATGTGCGCATATTAAATGAATAATTTTCCTGTTTAGTGGTTTACAAATACCGAAAGATATGTTATCCTTAATCGGTATGAGTTCGCCGGTGCTCAGATACGGGACACTCCAACCCGGTCTTAGTGCACGGTGGGTACAATAATTATATGGAGGAAGAAGAAATGATTTCTAAGGAAAAAAAGACCGCAATTATCAATGAGTATGCCAGGACTGCCGGTGACACGGGTTCACCTGAAGTTCAGATCGCAGTACTGACCGCAAGGATCAAGGAGTTGACCGAGCATATGAAGGCCAATCCCAAGGATTATCACTCCAACCGCGGCCTGCTGAAGCTGGTCGGTCAGAGGCGTGGTCTGCTCGCATATCTGAAGAGCAAGGATATCACCAGATATCGTGAACTGATCGAAAAGTTAGGTCTGAGAAAGTAAGACTTTGGGAAGGCGGAGCAGCAGCCGTATACGGCACTCCGCCTTTTTACCATAGCGCAAAAGACTGATTAGTGCCGTGTCGCAGGCTGATCTGCGATACGCGGAAAGAGGGAAATATGTATAATTCTTATTCAATGGAACTGGCCGGCCGTACTTTGACCGTGGACATCAACAGAGTGGGTAAACAGGCTAACGGCTGCGCGTTTATGCATTATGGCGAGACCACGGTGCTCAGTACCGCCACGGCGTCCGAAAAGCCCAGGGAGGGCATTGATTTCTTCCCCTTGAGTGTGGAGTTTGAGGAGAAGCTGTATTCCGTGGGCAAGATCCCCGGAGGTTTCAACAAGAGGGAAGGAAAGGCCAGTGAGAACGCAGTGCTGACCAGCCGGGTGATCGACAGACCCATGCGTCCCCTGTTTCCCAAGGATTACCGCAATGACGTGACCCTGAACAATATGGTGATGAGCGTGGATCCCACATGCCGTCCGGAATTGGTGGCCATGCTGGGCGCTGCCATCGCCACCAGCATCTCGGACATCCCCTTTGACGGTCCCTGTGCCATGACCCAGGTGGGAATGATTGACGGGGAATTCATCATCAATCCCACTCAGGAGCAGTGGAAGAAGGGAGATTTGAACCTCACCGTGGCATCCACCCGGGAGAAGGTGATCATGATTGAGGCCGGCGCCAACGAAGTGCCGGAGGCCAGGATGATTGAAGCCATCTACAAGGCCCATGAAGTCAACCAGACTATCATTGCCTTCATCGACAAGATCGTGGCCGAGGTGGGCAAGCCCAAGCACAGCTATACCAGCTGCGCCATCCCCCAGGAGATGTTTGACGAGATCATGAGGATCGCCACTCCCCAGGAGATGGAAGTGGCCGTGTTCACCGATGACAAACAGACCCGGGAAGAGAACATCCGCCAGATCACAGCCAGGCTGGAGGAGGCTTTTGCGGAGAAGGAAGAGTGGCTGTCCATGTTGGGCGAAGCCGTTTACCAGTATGAGAAAAAGACCGTGCGCAAGATGATTCTGAAGGATCGCAAGCGCCCTGACGGCCGTGAGATCACCCAGATCCGTCCTCTGGCGGCAGAGATTGACCTGATCCCCAGAGTTCATGGTTCCGCCATGTTCACTCGGGGACAGACCCAGATCTGCAATGTATGTACGCTGGCTCCTCTCTCCGAGCAGCAGAAGCTGGACGGACTGGATGAAAACGAAGTGAGCAAGAGATATATGCACCACTATAATTTCCCCTCCTATTCCGTGGGTGAGACCAAGCCCTCCAGAGGGCCGGGACGCCGTGAGATCGGTCATGGCGCGCTGGCGGAGCGGGCGCTGATTCCGGTACTCCCCAGCGAGGAGGAATTCCCTTACGCCATCCGCACGGTGTCGGAGACTTTCGAAAGCAATGGTTCTACCTCCATGGCTTCCACCTGTGCCTCCTGCATGTCCCTGATGGCGGCGGGTGTGCCCATCAAGAAGATGGTGGCGGGTATTTCCTGCGGCCTGGTGACCGGCGACACGGATGAGGATTTCGTATTGCTCACGGATATCCAGGGCCTGGAGGACTTCTTCGGCGATATGGACTTCAAGGTTACCGGTACCACGGAGGGTATTACGGCCATCCAGATGGATATTAAGATCCACGGCCTTACCAGGCCCATTGTGGAAGGGGCCATCGCGCGCTGCCGGGAGGCCCGGCTGTTCATCATGGACAACTGCATGAAGCCTGCCATCTCCGTGCCCCGTCCTCAGGTTGGACCCTATGCGCCCAAGATCATATCCATTCAGATTGATCCTGAGAAGATCGGCGATGTGGTGGGACAGAGAGGCAAGACCATCAATGAGATCATCGCCCGCACCGGCGTGAAGATTGATATTACCGATGACGGCAAGGTGTCCGTTTGCGGTACCGACAGAGAGATGATGGACAAGGCCGTGGAGATGATCAAGATGATTACCACGGATTTTGAGGAAGGTCAGATCTTCAAGGGCAAGGTGGTCAGCATCAAGGAATTCGGTGCCTTTATTGAGTTTGCTCCCGGCAAGGAGGGTATGGTGCATATCTCCAAGATTGCCAAGGAGAGAATCGGCCGCGTGGAGGATGTATTGACCCTGGGCGATGTGGTCACCGTGGTTTGTCTGGGCAAGGACAAGATGGGCCGTATCAGCTTCTCCATGAAGGATGTAGCACAGGCTTAATCGTATAAAAAGAGCGCGCCACTATCCACAGGTTTGGTAGTGGCGCTTTTTATGATTAATTTAGAAATGTTTACAAAGAATATATTGTATTTGCCGGGCATAGGGCGTAGGATGAAAGGGAAAGGCAGTTTAATACGCGTTTTCGGAATACAGAACAGAGGTGGCCAGAGATGAGAGAGAAAATGATGCGCTTTATGCAGGGCAGATACGGCAATGACAGACTGGGACAGGTGATGCTGGGACTGGCATTGGTCTGCGTGGTATTGTCCCTGTTTCGGATCCCCTTTATTTCCACCATCGGACTGGTGGTGCTGATCCTCACATATTACCGAATGTTTTCCCGGCAGATAGCCAGGCGGACGGCGGAGAACCAGAAGTATCTGCAACTGGAGTGGAAGCTGCGGGCGAAACTGCAGAAGCAGAAGCAGTCCCTGGCCCGGCGCAGGACTCATCGCATCTACAAGTGTCCCAACTGCAGGCAGAAGATCCGGGTGCCCAGAAACAGGGGGCGCATCGCCATAAGCTGTAGGAAATGCGGTACGGAGTTTATCAGGAAAACCTGATGCGGAGAGGATGGGCCCATGTTTGGATATATTGTGGTAAATCAGCCGGAACTGCGCATCCGGGAATGGGAGATATACCATTCCTATTACTGCGGTCTGTGCCGGGTTCTGAAGAAGAAATACGGCAGGGTGGGACAGGCTACCCTGAGTTATGACATGACCTTTCTTCTGATCCTGTTGTCCGGGCTCTATGAGCCGGAGACCATATGCGGGGAGAGCCGCTGTATCATGCATCCGGGCAAGAAGCATATGTATCGCTGCAACGAGTTGACGGAGTATGTGGCGGACATGAATATGCTTCTGACAGAGTATAAATGCATGGATGACTGGAAGGATGAAGGGAAGCGCTTTCGCCTTATGCTGGCCGGGATATTGGAGCGCAGGACGGGAGTGAGCAGGCGTAAATACGCCCGCAAGCTGGAGCAGATTGCTTCTGCCATGGAGGAATTGTCCCGGAGAGAGGAACAGGGGGAGACAGATCTGGACAGAATGGCAGGGGGGTTCGGGCGTGTCATGGCCCAGGTGGTCTCCGTCCGGCAGGACGAGTGGGAGGCGGGTCTGCAGCGTTTTGGGTTCTATCTGGGTAAATTCGTCTACTTGATGGACGCCTACGAGGACATCGAAGAAGATTTGAAAAAGGGGCGTTACAATCCCTTGAAGGAGAGATATGGGAATCCGGGTTTTGAGGAGGACTGCCGGGACATTCTGACCATGATGATGTCGGCCTGCTGCCGGGAGTTTGAGCAGCTTCCCATACTGGACAATGTGGAGATCCTCCGCAACATCCTGTACTCCGGTGTGTGGAGCCGGTATGAGGCGGTTCGGTCGGCAAGAAGAACTTCTGAAGACGATTTGCCATAGGACGAAAGAGATTTGATTGTCTGCCAGGGCGGGCAAATAAAGGTTAGAGAGAAGGAACGGAGACATTATGAGTGATCCCTATCAGGTGCTGGGAGTGCCCCGAGGCGCCACGGAAGAGGAAATCAAAAAAGCATACCGGGCGCTGAGCAGGAAATATCATCCCGACGCCAATGTGAATAATCCCAATAAAGCCCAGGCGGAGGAGAAATTCAAGGAGATCCAGGGGGCATACCAGCAGGTCATGAAAGAAAGAACCGGGGGGTATGCCGGGACAGCGGGCTCAGGCCAGGGGGAGCAGGACCCCTTCGGCTTCGGAGGCTTTGGATTCGGCCCCTTTGGCGGATTTTATGGCAGTTATGGCCAGAGACGAAGCACCGGTTATGAGGAGCAGCTTCATCTGCGGGCGGCAGGCAACTATATCCGCAACGGCTATTACCGGGAGGCCCGTACCACGCTGGACCAGATGGACAGTGGGGAGAGGAATGCCCGTTGGTTCTATTACAGTGCCGTAACCCACTCCAGCCTGGGCAACAATGTGGCGGCGCTGGAACATGCCCGTCGGGCAGTTGCCCTGGAACCGGGAAACAGTGATTACAGAGAATTGCAGCAGGTATTGGAGAACGGCGGGAGTTGGTATCGCCAGCGTCAGGCGGGATACGGTTATCCCACCATGAACGGGGGCAATATGTGCATGAAGCTGTGCCTGGCCAATATGATCTGCAACATGTGCTGCTGTGGGAGAGGATTTTTCTGCATATAAGGGGGCGCCCCTTATATGCAGAAAGCCCGGAAAGGGTCCGTCAGTCGGAATCGGAAGCAGCATTCTCCAGACGGCCCCGTACAGTGATGCCGTTTACTTCCACATCGGTTCCCAGTTCGATCACCAGATATTCCCGGCCGTCTATGATCCGGGTGGAGATCAGGTCCGTGCGTCCGGGATCTACCTTGATCACCACATCGGGGGTTTTCACGTCAAAGGATCGGCTGTTTGCCACATTGCTGATATACAACTGCGTGTCGCTGCCTGCGGTGGCGTCATAACATCGGTCGAAAGTCTCCATCTTCTCGTTGGCCACGCCGCTGCCTGCAAACACGGTTTTTACCTCGTTTTTGTCCAGCACCAGGGGGGCGGGGTCCTCCTTGTGTTCTTCCACCATTTCAATGATTTTTTCGTGAATGTTTTTCACTGCCTCGATGCTGCAGGTCTCCCCCAGGGTTTCCTCCACCAGCATCTGGAAGGTCTCCTTCTGTCCTCCGGCGGACAGAGGCAGGGGGCAGCCCAGAAGCAGTTCTACAAATGCCTCTTTCAGTTCTTCCCCGTTTTTTGAATAGTAGAGGGCGCTGTGGAGATCCGTGCTGCGGTCGTTGAACGCGGGGAACAGAAAGCCCGTGTCCGGGGCTCCCACCACCCAGTCCCGGATGCGGTTGCGGAAGCTGTTTTCCTCTGCGTCGTAGGACAGGCCGGGCTTGGACAGATTCACCGGGCAGATGCTGACCAGGATGTATTCATAGACTTCGTCGGAGGCGTCCTCCATTTCCAGTCCGTCCCGGGTGCGGCCGGGCACATCGTAGGCATCGTGAATTACCAGGATCAGATAGTTGCCCACAAACTCATAGGAATCTATAATGTTTTGATAGAACTGCTCCAGCAGTTCTTCATCCTTCAGTTTGCTGTCCCGGAGGCGCAGCAGCAGTTCCTGGGTGCCGCCCTCCTCCTCGGCTTTCAGGGGAAACTCCAGGGTGTGCAGATTCTTGCCGATGGAGCCGGAGAGGGTTTTTCGGAGAATTTCAAAATACTTGAACATCTCCTCCTCGGGCAGAGCCAGGAATGCCTGCCGAAACTGGGCCTTCTTATTTTTCTCCCCGTCCACATAGCAGCCGCATATGCGGGTGATGGAGCAGTTGTTCTGGGTGAAAAGTTTCTTGATTTCCGATATTTCCTGTTTTACCATATGTACCTCGTTTCTGCGTATGTCCGCCGGGCTTTGCGATGGGAGTTTTTACTGTTCGGAAAAGTAAAGTGCCGAAAACCCGGGGAAGTCTGGGTTTTGCGACACTGCAAAATGGGACGGAGCGCTAAGTTTTAATATCACTATTATATGCCTGTGCTCCATGGCTGTCAAGAAGTTTGAAGGAAGCAGGGACGCCGAAAGCGGGGGGGAGAGTATCAATAGGGTGAACGGGAGGCAATCTGCTGTTCCCGCCGGGCCAGCATCAGGAGACTTGCCTCATATGCCCGGGATACCTGGGCGCGCTGACGGTCTTCATTCCAGGTTTTCAGCAGGCGGGCATGCTCCAGCAGCTGTTTCGTGTGCTTTGCCTTCAAGAGTTGTTCCTGAAGCCGTTTGGCCTGGGCTTTCTTTTTCAGGTATTCTTTCAACAGCTTTTTGCGCCGCTCCTTTTCGGCCTGCCGGGCTTTCAGACGCCTTCTGGCGGCGGCGCGCCGGGCCCGATCATCATCCTGATATCCATAGGTGTAGCCGTAACATTTTTCCCGGGTGTCATCAATGTGAATCAGGCCGAATCTGGGGACACAGTATCCATAGCCGGTGGATTTTATTCCGGCCACAAAATCCAGAACCCACTGCTCGTAAGCCGGGTCTTTCTGCATCCTCCTGTAGGCGGCGTCGCTGATATCAATAAACCAGTCCAATCTTTTCTGAGAAGGATGTGTATAGAGCCTTTTGATTTTTTCGTGAATGTACAGCTTGTATTCCGCCAGTGTCATGTCCTTCGGGGACAGGGAATATTTTTCCCACAGGGTCTGGGTAAAGCTGCGGTCTTCCGCTTTTTCGCTGTCTGCGGCGGAAGTGCTTGACGTGTTGTCATAACCGATTCCGGCGATGTATCCGGCGTGAATCCTTTGTTTCATGACTGTCCCTCCCTTGGCACTACGGCATGCTTTGTAAAATCGGATTGTCCATATCCCGGCTGTCACAATGGAGTGATCCAAAATATGGTGCGACTATAACATATATCGGGATATAAACGGATTTATTGATATACAGAGCATAAATCGCCGAAAAGGGGATCAAGGGCTTCCCGGGCAAAGAGTAACTTCTTTTCCGTCGCCACATATCTTATTTATGACAGGAAAGAAGGAGAATGCAATCCATATGGCGATCGGATATTTGCTCATACAGGCGAGGACGGCCCATGACGCGGTTCCCCTGAGCGGCGTACAGGTGAAAATCCAGGGAGAACAGGGGGAGACTCTCTATGATCTGGTGACGGATGAGAGCGGAGAGACGCGGAAAGTGCCGCTGGAGACTCTGGATAAAAGTTTCTCACAGAACCAATATTATGCGGGGGTTCCCTATAAAAGTTATAACGTACTGGGACAGAAAGAGGGATTCGACAGAATCTATGTGGCCCAGATTCCCATCTATGAGGGAGAGACGGCGGTACTGCCCCTTATGCTGGTGCCCATGGAACAGAGGCAGACCCACCAGGGACAGGCCAGAATCTTTGTGGGAAAACCGGCCGTGGCCATGCGTGAGCCCCGCTCACAGGAAGGCGGGGAAGCAGATCCCCGGATTATGCGTCAGGTGATAATTCCCAATCCCATTACGGTGCATTTGGGGGCGCCGGGGTCCTATGCCTCCAATGTGCAGGTTTCCTTTCCGGATTATGTGAAAAATGTGGCCAGCAGCGAGATTTATCCCACCTGGCCGGAAGCCTCGCTGCGAGCCAATATATATGCAATCATCACATTTGCGTTAAATCGGATTTTCACGGAATGGTACAGAAGCAGAGGCTATGACTATGATATTACCAACAGTACTGCCTACGATCAGTATTATGTGTATGGAAGACCCATCTATGATTCCATCAGCAGGGTGACCGACGATATTTTCAATGAATATGTCAGGCGGCAGGGGCAGAACGCGCCCTATTTCACTTCCTTCTGCAGCGGCTCGACAGTAAGCTGTCAGGGGATGTCGCAGTGGGGGACGGTGACTCTGGCGGAAAACGGGTATACCCCTCTGCAGATTCTGCGGAATTACTATCCCAATGATGTGGAGATTGCGGAGACCCAGGCCATTGCCAATGTGCCCTCTTCTTATCCGGGAACGGCCTTACGGGTGGGAAGCACGGGGCTGGATGTGCAGACGATCCAGACTTATCTCAATCGTATCCGCCGTAATTATCCCGCTATTCCCGTTATCACGGATCAGGAGGGAACTTTCGGGGAAAGTACAAAGGCGGCAGTGACAAAATTCCAGAGCATCTTCGGTCTGGCGGCGGACGGCATCGTGGGAAAAGCCACCTGGTACAAAATCTCCATGCTCTATACCGCGGTGGCCAGGCTGGCAGAACTGGACAGCGAGGGGACTTCTCTGGGAATAGGGACGGTTCCCCCTTCCGCCGTGCTGCGGCAGGGCGCCCGGGGGCAGGATGTGGTCACATTGCAGTATCTCTTGGACGTTATTTCGGAGTACTATCCCACGGTTCCCGCTCCGGCGCAGGACGGCATCTTCGGAGGCGGGACACAGCAGGCGGTGACGGCTTTCCAGAGGGCCGTGGGGCTGGTGCCGGACGGGATAGTGGGACCGGCCACCTGGAAGAAGCTGTATGAAGTATATCTGGGTATCGGTAACAATGTGCCGGGACAGGACGGGCCGACAGGTCCGGGCAGCGGAGGAGGAGGCCAGCAGCCCGGCACGGGAAGCGGTGTCCGGGAATATGTGGTGAAGGCGGGAGACAGCCTCTGGCTGATCGCCCAGCGGTTCGGCACCACCGTGGAGGCCATCAAACGGCTGAACGGTTTTACCACCGATCTGCTCAACATCGGCCAGGTGCTGAAGATTCCCGCTTCCCAGTCAGGATCTTATATTGAGTATACAGTCCGGCCCGGGGACACCCTGTGGCTGCTGTCCCGGAGATATAACACCACCGTGGACGCCATAAAAAAACTCAACGGATTGTCAGGCGACAGACTGGATATCGGTCAGGTGCTGAAGATTCCTGCCCGCTGAGAGGAAAGCCCGGACAGCCTTGATAAACTGAGTCTGAAGAAGGAAAATCCTGCCGTAAAATGCCAAAACCGCCCGAATGCCGGGCGGTTTCTATTTTGCGTCTGAATCCGAAGGGTCCTGACGGACATGCCTTATTTATGATTGCTGAAAAAGAAAAGTGTCCTGCCCTTCGGATAAAGGGTTTCAGAACACTGTAAAATGGAGATAGCGAGACTCGAACTCGTGACCTATACGTTGCGAACGTATCGCTCTCCCAACTGAGCTATATCCCCATTGGAACTTTGATGTGGGAACCATTTTCCGGCCCCTGCATTTGATACTGCTATATTATACCACATCAGGTGGAGAATGCAAGTATATATTTATTTTTTTGCGGAGATTTTTGTGCCTGGGCGCGTTTTTTGGCGGATGCTGACGTAATAGAGGGCATAATGACAGGGAGAAGGGGAACTTGCGGTGAATTGCAGTTGCTGTCTGATCTGGAAGAATCGTATAATAGATAATGATAAAAAGTCAATATGTGGAGGAATAGACATGGAACAGTTGCGCATTACCGCTGCCGATGATAATGAGAAAGTATACAGGATCCTGGGGGATCTGATGAACGGGGATAAAGAATTCCAGATCATGATTACCGTGCCCGCGGGGCGGAAAGACACGGAGGATTTGCAGCAGACGGCCGGGGAAGTGCTGATCCGGGCCGCAGAGGAGAAAGCGGGGGTGGAGAGTCCGGCGGAAAAAGCCTATGACCTGGAGCAGGACGTAACGGATATCATTCATGAGATCGGGGTGCCGGCACATATCAAAGGCTATCAGTACTTACGGGAGGCCATCATGATGTCCGTGCGGGAACCTTCCATGATCAGTTCCATCACCAAAGTGCTCTATCCCACCATAGCGAAGCGGTTTCAGACCACGCCCAGCCGGGTGGAGAGGGCCATCCGCCATGCCATTGAGGTGGCCTGGTCCCGGGGCAGGATGGAGACCCTTGACGCCCTGTTCGGATACACGGTGAACACCGGCAAGGGAAAGCCCACCAACTCCGAGTTTATCGCTCTGATCGCGGACCGCATCCGCCTGAAGTACAGGGAATAAAATTTTCAGAAAAGGCTTTCCTAACGATACAGGATGTAGTATAATCGAATTATCTACGAGAAGGTACAAATGGAGGTTGGCACATGAAGAAAATACTGTTTGCGGCATCTGAAGGGGTTCCTTTCATCAAGACGGGAGGGCTGGCCGATGTGGTGGGCTCCCTGCCCAAATGCATCGACAAAGAATATTTCGACGTGCGGGTGATCCTGCCCAGGTATACCTGCATGAAGCAGGAGATGAAGGATAGGCTGGAGTATGTGACTCATTTCTACATGGATTTCAACTGGACGGACGCCTATGTGGGCGTGCTGAAGGCCGAGGTGGACGGGATTCAGTATTACTTCATCGACAATGAGGGATATTTCGGCGGATTTAAGCCCTATGGGGACAATGCGCTGTTTGAGATTGAGAAGTATGCCTTTTTCTCCAAGGCGGTACTGTCCGTACTGCCCATCCTGGATTTCCGGCCGGATCTGATCCACTGCCATGACTGGCAGACAGGCCTGGTTCCGGTGTATTTGAAGGAAAGATTCCAGGGCAATGATTTCTTCAGGGGCATCAAGTCTGTAATCACGATCCATAACCTGAAGTTCCAGGGGAAATGGGATCCCAAGGTGGTACAGAACATCACCGGGCTGCCTCAGTACTATTTCACGCCGGATAAGCTGGAGGCTTACAAGGACGCCAATCTTCTCAAGGGAGGGATTGTGTTCGCGGATGCTGTGACCACGGTGAGCGACACCTATGCGGAGGAGATCAAAACCAAATTCTACGGGGAGGGCCTGGAGGGTCTGCTGAAGGCCCGCAGCGGCGATCTGCGGGGGATTGTCAACGGCATCGACTATGAGGAGTTTAATCCCGAGACGGATAAATATATTGTGAAGCCCTATAACGCAGTGAATTTCCGCAAGGAGAAGGCCAAGAATAAGAGAGCGCTGCAGGAGGAACTGGGCCTTCAGGTGGACGAGAAGAAGATGATGATCGGCGTGGTCTCCCGTCTGACGGACCAGAAGGGTTTTGATCTGATTGCATATGTGATGGATGAACTGTGCCGGGATGATATTCAACTGGTGGTACTGGGCACAGGTGAAGAGCAGTACGAGAACATGTTCCGGCATTTTGACTGGAAATACAGCGATAAAGTGTCCGCCAATATATTCTATTCCGAGGAATTGTCACACAAGATCTATGCATCCTGTGACGCTTTCCTGATGCCGTCCCTGTTTGAGCCCTGCGGCCTGAGCCAGCTTATGTCTCTGCGCTACGGCACGGTGCCCATTGTCAGGGAGACCGGGGGACTGAAGGACACCGTACAGCCCTACAACGAGTTCGAGGGAACGGGAACGGGCTTCAGCTTCGCCAATTACAACGCCCATGAAATGCTGGCCGCGGTACGCTACGCAGAGCAGGTATTCTATGACAGGAAGCGGGAGTGGAACAAGATCGTGGACCGCGCCATGGCGGCGGATTTCTCCTGGGAAGTGTCCGCAAAGAAGTATCAGGAGATGTATGACTGGTTAATAGGGTATTAGAGAGAATGAACGGCGGCAAAAAAAGAGACAGTTTTATCCTGCAGGCGGGTATTCTGGCCGCCGCAGGATTTATCAGCCGGATCATAGGGCTCCTGTATGTGAGCCCTGTGACCCGGATCATCGGCCATGTGGGTCTGGGGTATTATCAGTCGGCGTACAATTACTATGCCATTGTGCTGATGATTTCCTCCTACAGCATTCCCTCCGCGATCTCTAAGGTGATTGCCCAGAAGTTATCGCTGCGGGAGTACCGCAATGCCCACAGGGTTTTCATATGTGCCATGTACTATGTGCTGGGAGTGGGACTCGTTGCGAGCTTACTCCTCTTTTTTGGTGCGGGGCATCTGGTGCCGGAATCGGCGGCCCCGGTGCTGCAGGTGTTGGCCCCCACCATTTTCGTCTATGGCGTTTTGGGGGTGCTGCGGGGGTATTTCCAGGCTCATAAGAGCATGGTACAGACTTCCGTCTCCCAGATTCTGGAGCAGATTGTCAATGCGGCGGTGAGCATCGGGGCAGCATACGGATTTATTGTATGGTTCATGGGAACTTATGAGAAGAGCAGTGAGGCGGCAGAGCAGACCCGCCGTGCCGTGTACGGCGCCATGGGGAGTGCTCTGGGGACAGGCGCGGGGGTGCTGGCGGCGCTGCTGTTTATGGCCGCCGTCTATGCGCTGAACCGTCCCATGATCCAAAGGCGGATCGAGAGGGATCATACCCGGCATGTGGATTCCTACCGGGAGATCAGTGTCATGATCCTGCAGGTGGTGCTTCCCTTTATCATGAGCACCGCCGTCTACAACCTCAGCAGTTCGCTGAACAACAAGCTGTATACGGACATCATGATAAAATTCCGCCATGCGGCGGAAGATCTGGTGGTGGGGGACTACGGGCTGTTCAACGGGGAGGCCATGAAGATTTCCAATATTCCCATCGCGTTTTCTTCGGCCATGGCCGCCGCCATCATTCCCACCGTCTCCCAGCTTGTGGCCCGCAAAGAACTGGCGGACGCCCGGGACAAGATGGCCCAGGCAGTCAAGACCATTATGCTGATATCCATCCCTTCGGCGGTGGGGCTCTTTGTGCTGGCAAAGCCTGTTACCTGGCTGCTGTTTCCGGATGAAGCCACCATTGAACTGGCCGCAAAGATCCTGATGGCATTGGCCGTGTCCGTGATTTTCTATGCCCTGTCCACCCTGAGCAATTCCATTTTACAGGGCGTGGGAAGAGTCAATACGCCCATTGTCAATGCTGCCATTGCGCTGCTGATTCAGACGGCGGTGATGGTGCCCCTGTTGTTCTTTACGGATCTGGGCATCTACGGAGTGGTAATCGCCACCATCCTGTATTCCGGCCTGATGTGCGTCCTGAACCAGTTGTCTCTGCGCAAGGCGCTGGGATACCGCCAGGAGATTATGAACACATTTATTGTGCCGTTTATCGCCTCTGCTTTCATGGGGGCCATCGCCTGGGTAATCTATGAGAGCCTGCTGATACTCACGGGGTCCATTGTGGTATCCGTTCTTCCGGCCATTGCGGTGGGGGCGGTGGTGTACTTTGCCCTGGTGATTCTGTTTAAAGGGGTGACGGAGGAAGAACTGCGGGCCATGCCCAAGGGGCATTTACTGGTCAGGGCGGCCCGGAAATGCGGCTTGCTGCGTTAAACTTGTTCCAGCCCGGAGATATCGTCATCCATCATCATGGAGAAATTGGTGTAATATACCACGAATCCCGGCTTGGCCCCGTTGGGCTTCTTCACATGTTTTTTCTGGATATAGTCAATCTCCACTTTTTCCTGGCCCCGGCCCTTGGAATAGTAGGCGGCCAGCTTTGCCGCCTCCTCGAAGGTCCGATCCGGCAGGTTGTCCTCCCCCTGACATTTCACCACCACATGGGAGCCGGGCATTCCCTTGGCGTGGAACCACCAGTCGTTTCCGCTGGCAAATTTAAAGGTCAGTTCATCGTTCTGATAATTGTTTTTTCCCACATACATATGAAAGCCGTCGCTGCTCACATAGTGGAAGGGTTTGCTGGTGACCTTTTCCCGCTTACCGCCGCCCCGTCTGTGGATATAGCCGCTGGCGGCCAGTTCTTCCCGGATCTGCACCAGATCCTCTTCCAGCAGGGCGATATCCAGGGCTGTGGCAATGGACTCCAGATGCCGGATTTCGGCCCTGACTTCCTCCGTCAGAGTGGACAGGGCTTCAAAGGTACGCTTTAACTTGCCGTATTTGTCAAAATACCGCTTGGCGTTTTCGGCGGGAGTCATATCCGGGTCCAGGGGGATGGTGATTGTCTCTCCCGTGTAGTAGTTCAGGGCTTCCATGGATTTGCTGCCCTCGGGCACATTATAGCCGTAGGTGTTGAGCAATTCTCCGTAGATCCGATATTTGTCGCGTTTTTCCGTGTCCTTGATCTGCTGAAGCTGCAAGTCGTATTTTTTTACATTGCGCTCCAGGGCAGTCTGCACAATGCGGCGCAGATCCACGGATTTCTGTCGGATGCGGGTCAGTGTGTTCTTCTCGGCGTAGTATTGCTCCAGCAGGGCGGAAATGGAACTGCAGGGCCGCAGGCTGTCCTCTCCGTTGGTGTAGAGTGTCAGGGGCAGGGCCGCGTATTCCGCCGGCTGCCGACCCGTATAGGCGATGGCCGGGGCAAAGCTGCCGGACTGCACCTGGTCCATCATTCTCCGAAACTCCCGGAATGCCGCTTCCAACTCCCGGGGGGAAAAGGCGGCAGTGGGGGCGTCCCCATCCAGCCCGGCCCGGTGGCATACCTCCTGGGCCAGTATGGGCGAGATACCGGTATAACTCTGGTAGATGGCCTTGTACAGCGGGGCGGGGCGGGAGGCCAGGGCCGCGGAGAATTGTTCCGGTCCGCAGGTCAGGGGGTCCAGCTTGTCCTGGGTATGGGCCACGAAATAGGGCTTGCCGGGCAGCACCTCCCGGAGACTGCTGACCAGGCCGGACACATGTTTGATACTGTCCAGGATCATGCCGTCTTCATTGCAGAAGATGATGTTGCTGTGTTTTCCCATGATCTCTATAATCAGTGTTTTATGCCGCAGATCCCCCATCTCGTCCAGATGCTCCACATCTATATGAATAATGCGTTCCAGTCCCGGCTGGGTGATGGCGGTAACGCGCCCGTTCTGCAGATGCTTTCGCAGCAGCATGCAGAAGCCCGGGGCCGTCATGGGGCTGGGCTTGTTCTGCCCGGTGAGATATACCAGGGGCAGGGAGGCGTCCGCAGACAGGAGCAGACGCCGCTGGCCGCCGGGGGTCTTGATGGTCAGCAGCAGTTCGTCACTCTCCGGCTGCGCGATTTTATAGAGCCTGCCTCCCAGGCAGGTGTCGTTCAGTTCTTTTACGATAGCGGCAATGGTCACGCCGTCAAAAGCCATGTGGGTGTCCTCCTACTATAAAATTACAGTGTATTTTCCTTATATTATAGCAAATTGCCGGGAAATGACAAGTGTTTTCCGCGTCCGCTATTGACTATCGGAGTGATGTCTATTATAATGTAATGAAGTATGGATGTTTCCCGTCTGGTTTGCTTTCCCGGGACCGCAGGATACAGGAGGATAAATGGCGCAGGATCTGCATGGAGAGAAGACGATGATAAAGAGCATGACCGGTTTCGGCAGGTGTGAAGTAGCCGAGAATAACCGCAAATTTACCGTGGAGATAAAGTCCGTAAATCATCGGTATCTGGATGTGAATATCAAGATGCCCAAGAAGCTGAACTTTTTTGAGTCTGCTATACGGGCGGAACTGAAGAACTATATTTCCCGGGGAAAGGTGGATCTGTTCATATCCTACGAGGATTACACGGAGAACCATGCAAATATCCGCTATAACAGGGAACTGGCGGCGGAATACAGGAAGTATCTCCGTCAAATGCAGGAAGAGTTCGGCCTGGAGGATGACATCAGGGTATCCACTCTGTCCCGGTATCCGGAAGTGTTTACCATGGAAGAGCAGAACGTGGACGAGGGAGAACTCTGGAAGGAACTCCGAAAGGCCATTCAGGGGGCTGCGGAGAGTTTTGTACAGACCCGGGTCGCGGAGGGAGAACGTCTGCGGGAGGACCTGCTTCAAAAGCTGGACGGTATGCTGGGACTGGTGGACTTTATAGCGGAGAGATCTCCCCGGATCGTGCAGGAATACCGGCAGAAACTGGAGGAGCGGGTGAAAGATCTGCTGGGGGATGCCCAGGTGGACGAAAACAGGCTGCTGACGGAGGTTACGATTTTTGCGGACAAGGTGTGTGTGGACGAGGAACTGGTGCGGCTGCGCAGCCATATTGAGACTACAAAGGCCACCCTGCAGGAGGGCGGCAGCATGGGCCGCAAGCTGGATTTTATCGCGCAGGAAATGAACAGGGAAGCCAACACTACTCTGTCCAAATCCAACGATCTGGAGGTCTCCAACTGTGCCATCGAGTTGAAAACGGAGATTGAGAAGGTCCGGGAACAGATCCAGAACATTGAATAACGTCGGGGATATTTATGGATAAATTGATTCATATCGGCTTTGGAAATATTGTGAATACCGGCAAGATCATCGCCATTGTCAGCCCGGATTCCGCGCCCGTCAAGCGGTTGGTGCAGAGGGCCAGGGAAGAGGGTACGGTGGTGGACGCCACTCAGGGACGCAAGACCAAGGCCGTGCTGGTCATGGAGAACAATCGGATCGTGTTATCGGCCTTGCTGCCGGAGACCATTGCCGGCAGGGCCCGCGCGGAGAGCGGAGGGAATGAGGATGAGTAAAGGAATTTTAACTGTGATATCCGGCTTTTCCGGTGCCGGCAAAGGGACATTGATGAGAAAACTGACTCGGGACTACTCCAATTACGCATTGTCCGTGTCCATGACCACCAGAGCCCCCAGACAGGGGGAACGGGAAGGCAAGGAGTACTTTTTTGTGGATACGGATACCTTTCAGGAGCGCATCCGGCAGGGGAAAATGCTGGAGTATGCATGTTACTGCGGGAATTATTACGGCACCCCCGGGGATTATGTGCAGAAACAGCTGGAAGCCGGAAAGGACGTGATCCTGGAGATTGAGATTCAGGGGGCCCTGCAGATCAGGAAGCTGATGCCGGACTGTCTGCTGCTCTTTGTGACCCCGCCCAATGCAGGGGAACTTCGAAGGCGGCTGGAAGGTCGGGGGACGGAACCGCCGGAAGTGATCGCCAGGCGGCTGGCCCGCGCGGCGGAGGAATCAGAAGGCATAGAGGCATATGATTATATCGTCATCAACGATGACCTGGAAGAATGCGTTAAGCAGATTCACAGCATGGTACAGAATGCCCGCTATATCCCGGCCAGACAGGAAGCATTGATTAACGAGATCAGAGGAGAATTAAAAGAATTCTCGAAAGGAGCAGAATAATGTTACATCCATCTTATTCCGATTTAATGAAAGTAGTAAACAGCGAGGTTGAGCAGGGGGAGGCACCCGTGGTCAACAGCAGGTATTCGATTGTGATGGCCACCTCCAAGAGGGCCAGGCAGATTATCGGCGGTGATGAGCCTCTGGTGGGCGGTGTGGGCAAGAAGCCTCTGTCCCTGGCGGTGGAGGAATTGAACCAGGGCAAGATCAAGATTCTGGCCGAGGATGAGGTCATGGAGGAGCAGGAGATCTACGACCGGGTAGAAGCCCCGTCTCAGGACCAGGTGCAGGACCTGGAGGACGGACAGGAAGAGGCTTTGGACGAATCGGAGAACGGGCAGGACGAGGCAGAGGATGCCGGGGACGGACAGGAAACGGAGCAGGAAGCGTAAGTCAGGGGGAGAAATGTTCGGCTATGAGTATTTCTCCCTTTTTTAAGGACTACTTTCAGGATGGCTGAGCCCATCATATGCAGACAGAGGGCAAATATGAAGATACTGTTTATTTCCCTGGGATGCGATAAGAACCTGGTGGATACGGAAGAGATGCTGGGACTGTTGCAGCAGAGGGGATATACCTTTACCGATGATGAAAACGATTGCGATATTGTGGTGGTGAACACCTGCTGCTTTATTGGCGATGCCAAGGAAGAAAGCATTAACGCGCTGTTAGAGGCGGCGGAACTGAAGAAGAGCGGCAGGGTGAAAGCGCTGGTGGCGGCGGGATGCCTGGCCCAGCGTTACCACAGGGAGATCCGACTGGAGATTCCGGAGGTGGACGCCATTGTGGGCACCACCTGCATCGGGCAGATCGTGGATGCGGTGGAGCAGGTGCTGGAGGGGAAAAGTCCCATATTAGTGCAAGATCCCGACGCACTGACGGATTTTCGGGTGGACAGGGTGCTGACCACCGGCGGTCATTACGCCTATCTGAAGATTGCGGAAGGATGTAACAAGCGGTGCAGCTACTGCATCATCCCCCAGATCCGGGGCAGTTATCGCAGCGTACCCATGGAAATTCTGCTGGAGCAGGCCAATGTGCTGGCCGAGCGGGGCGTCAGGGAACTGATTCTGGTGGCCCAGGAGACCACCTTGTACGGATTGGATCGGTATGGAGAAAAGAGCCTGCCGCTGCTGCTGCATGAATTGGCTCAGATCCCCGGGATCAGTTGGATCAGGATTCTGTACTGCTATCCGGAGGAGATCAACGACGAATTGATTCAGACCATAAAGAAGGAACCCAAGGTATGCCATTATCTGGATATTCCCATTCAACATGCCAGTGACAGGATTCTGCGCCGTATGGGCAGGCGTACCACCCAGGGGCAGCTGCGGGAGATGATTGGCAGGCTGCGGGAGGAGATTCCCGATATCTGTCTGCGCACCACCCTGATTGCCGGTTTTCCCGGGGAGACCCAGGAGGATCACGAAAAGCTGGTGGATTTTGTCAATGAGATGGAATTTGACCGTCTGGGAGTGTTTCCTTACTCCCAGGAGGAGGGAACGGCTGCGGCAGAGATGCCGGATCAGGTTTCCGAGGAGCAGAAAGAGGCCTGGCGGCAGGAGATTATGGAATTGCAGCAGGAGATTGCGTTTGCCAGGGCGGAGGATATGGTGGGCAGCGTGCTCACAGTGATGATCGAGGGCAAGGTGGCGGACGAGGATGTCTATGTGGCCCGCACCTACCGGGACGCGCCGGGAGTGGACGGCTATCTGTTCGTACACACTTCCGCAGTGCTGATGACCGGGGATCTGGTCCAGGCGCGGGTCACCGGCTGTAATGAGTATGACCTGGTGGGCGAGATCTGGCAGGAAGAGGAGGAGAGTAAGCAATGAATTTACCCAATAAACTCACGGTATTCCGTGTAATCCTGATAGTGCCTTTCGTGGTGGCACTGCTGGGGGGGAACGCAGGCTGGTTCGGCGACAATCCGCTGCCTTCGGAAATCACGGCGCTGGCGATTTTCATCATCGCCAGTCTGACGGACCTGATCGACGGCAAGATTGCCAGAAAGTATAATCTGATTACCAATTTCGGAAAATTTATGGATCCTCTGGCGGATAAGCTGCTGGTCAGCGCCGCCATGATCGCGCTGGTGGCCATGGGGCGTATCCCTGCCTGGGTGGTGATTATCATTATCAGCCGGGAATTCATTATCAGCGGTTTCAGGCTGGTGGCCGCAGACAACCGGGTGGTGATCGCGGCAAACTACTGGGGCAAATTCAAGACCACTTTTCAGATGGTTATGGTGTGTCTGATGATCGTGGATCTGTCCCGGTTCCTGCCCTGGATGGGATTGCTGACGGATGTGATCATGTGGATTGCGCTGGTGCTGACAGTGATTTCTCTGGTGGACTACCTGGTGAAAAACAAGGCGGTTATGAAAGGACAGATGTAGGAGGGCAGCAGGGATGACAGTGGAACTGATTTGCGTGGGAACGGAACTTTTGCTGGGCAATATCGTAAATACCAATGCCGCCTATCTGGCGGAAAAATGTGCCGGGCTGGGATTGTCCTGCTACTATCAGACCGTGGTGGGGGACAATGCGGAGCGCCTGGGCGAAGTCCTGCGGACGGCGGCAGGGCGTTCGGATGTGGTGATTCTGTCCGGGGGCCTTGGTCCCACGGAGGACGATCTGACCAAGGAGGTGGCCGCCGGGATTATGGGCCGGGAACTGGTGGAAGATCCCGGTTCCAGAGCGCATATTCAGGCATTTTTTGCTTCCAGAAACGCCGTGCCTACGGACAACAACTGGAAACAGGCCATGATGCCCCAAGGCGGCATTGTACTGCCCAATCCAAACGGCACCGCGCCGGGGGTTATCATAGCGGATGAATCCACCCATGTGGTGTTGCTGCCGGGACCGCCCCATGAATTGAAACCCATGTTTGAAAACCATGTGATCCCCTATCTGAAAAAGCTGGAGCCCGGCGTTATTTCCTCCCAGACCGTAAAAGTCTGCGGCGTGGGAGAGAGCAGGGTGGAAACCATGCTGCGGGATCTGATTGACGGTCAGGGCAACCCTACCCTGGCCACCTACGCCAAGCCGGGTGAAGTACATATCCGGGTGACGGCCAGGGCGGAGGGGGAGAAAGAGGCCCGCAGGCTGATCAAACCCGTAGTCAAGGAGATTAAGGCCCGCATGGGCGGCGATATCTATACCACCGACGAGGAAGTTACCCTGGAGAAGGCGGTAGTGGAATTGCTGGTGGCCAACGAACTCACCGTGACCTGTGCGGAGTCCTGTACCGGGGGAATGCTTTCGGCCCGGCTGATCAATGTGCCCGGCGTGTCGGAAGTCTACAAATCCGGCTATGTGACCTATTCCAATAAGGCCAAGAGAAAGCTGCTGGGAGTAAAAAAGAGTACTCTGGAGAAATACGGGGCCGTCAGTCCTCAGACGGCGGAGGAGATGGCAAAGGGCCTGGCCTTCGTGTCCAAGGGGGATGTGGCGGTGGGCATCACCGGTCTGGCAGGCCCGGACGGGGGAACGGAGAAGAAACCTGTGGGGCTGGTGTACATCGCATGCAGCGTAAAAGGGGAGGTGACGGTGCGGGAGTATCATTTTTCCGGAAACCGGCAGACCATCCGGGAGGCAACGGTGTCCGCGGCTCTGACGTTGATGCGGAACTGCATTCTGGAATATTTCAGCAAGATCACCTTTGGCAAGAAAAAGTAGCCCGTATACGGACGAATATATGAAAAGAATATAAAATGTATCATATCTCTTGTGGTTTTGCAGGAAATGTGATACATTTTCTGCATGCGGGACAGATTGGGGCATGGCCCCGGGACCTGGGCGGCAGGGCCTGTCTGTCGGCGCTGTATTCTCATACGGTTATATCTCTTTATATAGTCCGGCGTTTCGCCTTGGAATTCATTTAATAAGATTGAGCAGAGGAGGGATGGTTATAAGTACGGTTTATGGGACTTGAAATGCGCTATTATGGATATAACAGTAAAGCAAAGGAAGTGTGTTCCAAAAAACAGTTGACAAATCCGAACGAATGTTTTATTCTATTTTCAGGAAAGAACGTTTGTTCTGAAGGGGAAAAACCTGTGGCATGATCCGGCGGTGTGTCAGGCGGAGCATCACACTTCCAAATAAATGTGGAGCGGATCCCGGAAGATTCTGCGGATCCCGGAAAGAGGTTAATATGGAAAAGAACGACAAGCTGAAGGCATTGGACGCGGCGATCAGCCAGATTGAAAAGCAGTATGGCAAAGGGGCCGTGATGAAACTGGGTGATCCTGCCAACTCCATGAATGTGGAGACCATTCCCACAGGCTCACTGAGTTTGGACATTGCATTGGGACTGGGCGGTATTCCCAAGGGGAGAATCGTGGAAATCTACGGTCCTGAGTCCAGCGGTAAGACCACGGTTACGCTGCACATGGTTGCGGAGGTGCAGAAGCGGGGAGGCATTGCCGGTTTTATTGACGCGGAGCACGCTCTGGATCCGGTCTATGCCAAGAATATCGGTGTGGATATTGACAATCTGTACATATCCCAGCCGGACAACGGGGAGCAGGCACTGGAAATTACCGAGACTATGGTGCGCTCCGGCGCCATTGACATTGTGGTGGTGGACTCTGTGGCGGCGCTGGTGCCCAAGGCGGAGATTGACGGAGAGATGGGGGATTCCCATGTGGGACTCCAGGCCCGCCTGATGTCTCAGGCACTGCGGAAGCTGACGGCTGTGATCAGCAAGTCTAATTGTACCGTAATCTTCATCAATCAGCTGCGTGAGAAAGTGGGCGTCATGTTCGGCAATCCGGAGACCACCACAGGCGGCCGGGCGCTTAAGTTTTATTCTTCCGTGCGTATGGATGTGCGCCGGGTGGAATCCCTGAAGCAGGGCGGTGAGATCATCGGCAACCATACCCGGGTCAAGGTGGTCAAGAACAAGATTGCTCCTCCTTTCAAGGAGGCGGAGTTTGATATCATGTTCGGAGAGGGAATCTCCGTGGTGGGAGATATTCTGGATCTGGCGGCCAGTGTGGATATCGTGAACAAGTCCGGCGCATGGTATGCCTATAACGGCGACAAGATCGGACAGGGCCGTGAGAATGCCAAGCAGTATCTCCGGGACAATCCGGCAGTGTGTCGGGAGATTGAGAACAGGGTGCGGGAACATTTCGGGTTAAACGGCAGCGTGCCGGGGGAGATTTCCCCAGAGGAAGCCGCACCCAAGGAGGCCGCACCGAAAAAAGCCGCGTCTGAGAAGAAGGAAAAGCAGTAAATGGTAGTGACGGAGATAACGGATATTTCAAAGAGGCAGAGCAGGGTGTGCACAGACCAGGATATCAGTTTTGTGCTCTACAAAGGGGAACTGCGTCAATATGGTATAGCGGAGGGAGAAGAACTGCCCGGGGAGACCTGTGAAACCCTGTTGGAAGATCTGCTCCCCCGCAGGGCCAGACTGCGGGCCATGAACCTGCTGCAGATCCGGGATTATACGGAAAAGCAGCTCCTTGATAAACTGCTGGGCGGCGGTTATCCCCAGCCGGTGGCAGAGCAGGCGGTGGAATATGTAAAGTCTTTTCATTACATTGACGATTTTCGGTACGCCGGGGACTACCTCACCGCCTTCGCGGGCAGGAAGTCCCTGCGCAGGATGGAGCAGGATCTGCAGCAGAAAGGCGTCCCCAAAGGGATTCTGGAACAGGCTGTCGCCGCCTGGCAGGAGCAGGACGGGGGACAGGATGAACTTCAGATGGCAAGCGCCCTTCTGGAGAAAAAGCATTACGACAGAGATACCGCTGACCGCAGACAGCAGCAGCGCTTATACAACTTCCTGATGTACAGAGGCTTTTCGGGCGAAGTAATTCGCAAAGCCCTGCAAATGGACTGGGATGCTTAGTATATGATTTCATTTTCCGAGTAGTCTTTAAGGTAGTTATAAAGTGAAAATTTCCACTTGACATAATGTTCATTTCGGTTTAGAATTTATATGTTGTAGATTGCCTGTTAGAATGTGAGCATTACATACATTCTATATTAGATATTTGCACAATGAAAATTTAATAAGGAGGTGCTCCTGTAATGGAACCAAGTGTTATTATCGGTTGTGCTATTACAGCGGTAATCTGTATCCTTGTGACTGCGGTGGTCACGGCGTTTGCCACTTCTTCCTATCAGAAGAAAGTTGCGGCAACCACTGTGGGCAATGCGGAGGACAGGGCCAGAGAGATTATTGATGAAGCCCTCAAGACTGCGGAAACCAAAAAACGCGAGTCGCTGCTTGAAGTCAAGGAAGAGTCCATTCGTACCAAGAATGAGCTGGACAAGGAGATCAAGGAACGCAGGGCGGAGGCGCAGCGCTATGAGCGCCGGGTTCAGCAGAAAGAGGAAAACATTGATAAGAAAGCTGATGCCATCGAAAAGCGTGAAGCCAGCTTGACTGCCCGTGAGGAATCCTTGAACAAACTCAAGGAAGAAGTTTCCAAACTGAACGAGCAGAGAGTACAGGAACTGGAAAGAATTTCCGGATTAACCTCTGAACAGGCAAAAGACTACTTGCTGAAAATTGTTGAGGATGAAGTAAAGCATGAAACGGCCGTGATGATCAAAGATATGGAGAGTCGGGCCAAAGAAGAAGCAGACAAGAAAGCGAAGGAATATGTGGTATCTGCTATCCAGAGATGTGCTGCAGACCATGTCTCTGAAACCACTATTTCTGTAGTACAGCTTCCTAACGATGAGATGAAAGGACGTATCATTGGGCGAGAGGGACGCAATATCCGTACCCTGGAGACCATGACCGGCGTGGATCTGATTATAGACGACACACCGGAGGCAGTCATTCTGTCAGGCTTCGATCCGATTCGCCGCGAGGTGGCAAGGATCGCCCTGGAGAAGTTGATTGTGGACGGCCGCATACATCCCGCCAGAATCGAAGAGATGGTGGAAAAAGCCCAAAGGGAAGTGGAAGTGATGATCAAGGAGGAAGGCGAGGCGGCCACCCTGGAGGTGGGCGTTCATGGTATTCATCCGGAATTGGTCAAGCTGTTGGGCAGGATGAAGTTCAGGACCAGTTATGGTCAGAATGCCTTAAAACATTCCGTTGAGGTTGCTCAGCTTTCGGGCTTGCTTGCAGCCGAGATGGGACTGGATGTGAGATTGGCCAAGCGTGCCGGCCTGCTGCATGATATCGGCAAGGCCGTGGACCATGAGATGGAAGGTTCTCATATCCAACTGGGAGTAGAACTCTGTAGGAAATACAAAGAGAATGCTACAGTTATCAATGCGGTGGAGTCCCATCATGGTGATGTGGAGGCCACTACCCTGATCGCATGTATTGTACAGGCTGCTGATACAATCTCTGCTGCAAGACCGGGGGCTAGAAGGGAAACTCTGGAGACCTATACTAGCAGATTAAAGCAGTTAGAAGAAATAACCAACAATTTCAAGGGAGTAGACAAGTCTTTTGCTATTCAGGCAGGTCGTGAAGTCCGTGTGATGGTAGTACCTGAGCAGATTACCGATGCAGACATGGTTCTGCTGGCCCGTGACATCTCTAAGCAGATTGAGGCCGAGTTGGAATATCCCGGACAGATCAAAGTAAATGTGATCCGTGAATCTCGCGTGATAGATTACGCGAAGTAAAGACGCCAGTGTTAAAAGAGTTCCGTTATCGGAGCTCTTTTTTTTGAAAAAACTCTTGTGTATTGAGGAAATTTGTAGTAATATATACGGGATGTATGATTGTATACAATTATCCAATCATATACCGAGGAAAGAACCGGGAGGCGGGGAGCCGGAAATACCCAATGTGCCGGAAGGTGCTGTGTTTTGACCGGGGCAGAACGGATTCCGCGGCATAAGGCGGTGTCTTGGCAATATATATGGAAAGGCTAGGTTGAGGATCATGGAGAGAAAGGCTTACAAGGACTTGAGCAGAGAGGAATTGCAGCAGCTGCATACGCAGTTGTCGAAGGAATATGAGGATGCGAAGGCCAGAGGGCTGAAGCTGGATATGTCCAGAGGGAAGCCCGGCGTGACCCAGTTGGATATGGGTATGGATATCTTTGACGTGCTGAATGCGCAGAGCGATATGAGAAGCCTGGAAAAAGTGGATGTGCGTAATTACGGAGTTTTGGACGGCATAACGGAGGCCAAGCATATGATGGCAGATATTATGGGTGTATCCGCGGACAATGTGATTGTATGCGGTAATGCCAGCCTGACCATAATGTATGATACGGTATCCCGTTCCATGACCCATGGCGTAATGGGCAGTACGCCATGGTGTAAATTGGAAAATGTGAAGTTTCTGTGCCCTGTGCCGGGATATGACAGGCATTTCGCCATCACAGAGCATTTCGGCATTGAGATGATTAATGTGCCCATGACACCCCAGGGGCCGGATATGGATCTGGTGGAAAAGCTGGTGGCGGGGGATGAGAGTGTCAAGGGCATCTGGTGTGTACCCAAGTATTCCAACCCTCAGGGATACAGTTATTCCGACGACACAGTCAGGAGATTGGCTGCGCTGAAGCCTGCAGCGGAGGATTTTCGTATTTTCTGGGACAATGCCTATGCGGTGCACCATCTGTATGAGGACCGCCAGGACGAAATTCTGGAGATTCTGACGGAGTGTGAGAAGGCGGGGAATTCGGACATGGTGTATGAGTTCGCCTCCACCTCCAAGATCAGTTTTTCCGGTGCGGGAGTGGCCGCCATTGCCGCATCCGAAGGGAATCTGAATTTTATCAGAAAGTCCATGACCATTCAGACCATCGGTTACGATAAAATCAACCAGCTTCGGCATGTGCGGTACTTCAAGGATTTTGAGGGGATCAAGGCTCATATGAGGAAGCATGCGGCCATTATGCGTCCCAAGTTTGAGGCGGTGCAGCAGGTGCTGGAGGAAGAACTGGAAGGGCTGCAGATCGGCAGCTGGACCAAACCCAACGGCGGCTATTTCATTTCTTTTGACGCCCTGGAGGGCTGTGCCGGGGCCATTGTGGCAAAGTGTAAAGAAGCGGGAGTGACGCTGACAGGGGCCGGAGCCACCTATCCTTATGGCAGGGATCCCTTGGACAGCAATATCCGCATTGCACCGTCCTTCCCCACACCGGAGGAGATGGCTTTGGCCACGGATCTCTTTGTACTCTGTGTGAAACTGGTGAGTGTGGAGAAGCTGCTGGCTTGCTGAGTCCTGTTCTCCCTTCCTGCCGCATTTACCGCACAGACAGCTTTGGCCAAAATTGTGTTGCCCCGCATTGGAAGCAGGACGGCATGGCAGTCATGTAAACATATTCTGCGGCATACAATAGAGTGTCCACATTTAATGTATGCAGATAGCGGGAAGAGGAAACATTGAAACTTGTCAATAAACAGTTGATTCTATTTATCATCGGAATATGCGGCGGCATTCTGCTCGCCGGTCTGATAAAAAGTGAGTTGTTGTCGGGAACGGAACTCCTGGGGGAGAATGCCCTGTTACAGGTGCGCTATGCCGAGATCCACAGCAAGTCACTTTTTCTGCGTCTTTTGGGACAAAGGCTGGGGGAGGCGCTGCTGTTGATCCTGCTTTCCACCACGTTTCTGGGGATGGCAGCAGCCTGGTTCTACGCCTTTCGTTTCGGGTTGTCTCTGGGGATGTTGTTGGTGACATTGTTTGCCGCCCAAGGGATCAAGGGGCTGTTGCTGCTGGCGGCCGGCCTGCTTCCTCAGATGCTGGTCTATGTTCCCGTGTGGGCTTTGCTGCTGGCTTTAGCGGAACGGACCTGCAGACGGCTTTACTATTTGAATGGATATGAAGGACTAGGCGGGCTGAAGCGGATGGGGATACATTTGTCGGCACAGGCGGGACTTTTGCTGTTTGTGCTGGCTGTGGGATGCTGGCTGGAGGCCTATGTGAACCCTTATTTACTGCGGCTGGCAGTGAAGATTTTCTGACATTACTGCAACATATAAAATAGGGCTTGATCCCGGGAAATATTGTTGTTATGCTAGAGATAGACATCGGCGGAGGGAATCGGGAGGCCGCCAGGGGAAGAGGGACACATATGGAAGAGAGAATGGAACAATTCATTACATATCTGGGGCAGGTCAGGGGCCTGTCCGAAAATACGGTGCTTTCTTATCGACGGGATCTGCTGCATTTCAAGAACTATATGGAAGGCGAACTGGGGATAAGCGATTTCCGGGAGGTGACACCCGATTGTCTGGAGGACTATTTTTGTATGCTGAAGCAGGAGAAAAAGCCTTCCACTGTGTCCCGTCATATGTGTTCTGTCCGGGCCTTATACCGTTATCTGGTGAAAATGTATCTGGTGAAGGAGGATATTACGGAAAGGCTTCGGGCGCCCGGAGTACAGCGGGACATGCCGGAAGTTCTTACTGTGGAGGAGGCGAAAGCACTGGTGGAGCAGCCCTCTGGCGTTGGCCCCAGACAGCTGCGGGACCGGGCTATCCTGGAATTGATGTATGCCACGGGAATCAAGGTGTCGGAATTGGTGGCGCTGAAAGTCTCTGATGTGAATCTACGGTTGGGGTTCTTGCATTGCAGGGAGGAGGGGAAGGATCGGGTTATTCCCTTTGGAAACTGTGCCAGATCGGCACTGCTGCAATATTTGGACGGGGGACGGGATGCCTTGCTGGCAGAGGAGCGCTGCGAGATCCTGTTTGTGAATTACAGCGGCGCCGCCATGACCCGCCAGGGGGTGTGGAAGCTGATCCGCAGATACGGGGAACTGGCGGGTATACAGAAAGAAGTCAATCCCCACAGCCTGCGTCATGCCTTTGCAGTGCATCTGATTGAAAACGGGGCGGATCTGCAGAGCGTGCAGGAGATGATGGGACATGCCGGCAGGGCGGCTACGCAGATTTACGCGGCCGCCCGCCGGCCTGGGAACAGGGAAGCATACAGCAGGAATCATCCCAGAAAATAGAGCCATTTTCTTTTTATTCATATTCCGCCAAATCCAGGATCAGTCTCTCTGTATCCGCCCATCCCAGACAGGGGTCGGTAATGGATTTCCCGTAGACGCCGCCCCCTACTTTTTGACATCCTTCTTCAATATAACTTTCCACCATGACGCCTTTGACCAGCTTGTGAATGTCCGCATTCAGCCTGCGGCTGTGCATGACTTCCTTGACGATACGGATTTGCTGGGCAAATTGTTTGTTGGAGTTGGAATGATTGGCGTCAATGATGCAGGCCGGGTTCTTCAGATCCATCTTGCCGTACATTTCCATCAGGCGGCTTAAGTCCTCATAGTGGTAGTTGGGGGTATTGTTGCCGTGTTTACTGGTGGCTCCCCGCAGCACCGTATGAGCCAGGTCATTGCCGTCCGTCTTGACAGACCAGCCCCGGTAGATAAAGGAGTGGGGGTGCTGGGCTGCGAATACGGAGTTCAGCATCACCGAGAAATCGCCGCTGGTGGGGTTCTTCATCCCGGCGGGCACGTCGAAACCGCTGACGGTGAGACGGTGCTGCTGGTCCTCCACAGAGCGGGCTCCAATAGCCACATAGGAGAGGATGTCGGACACATAGCCCCAGTTTTCAGGGTAGAGCATCTCGTCCGCCGCAGTCAGACCGGTTTCCTCCACGGCCCGGATATGCATTTTCCGCATGGCGATAAGCCCGGCCAGAAAATCTTCCTGCTTTGCGGGGTCAGGCTGGTGGACGATCCCCTTATAGCCCTCTCCGGTGGTGCGGGGCTTATTGGTATAGATCCGGGGAATCAGAATCAGTTTTTCGGCTACTCTGTCGTTTAATGCTGCCAGTCGGTCTACGTAATCGCACACGGAGTCTTCGTTGTCCGCAGAGCAGGGGCCCACGATCACCAGCAGTTTGGAACTTTGGCCAGTGAGCACTTCCCGGATTTCCCGGTCACGTTCTGCCTTTCGCTGTGCCAGCGCCTGGGGCAGAGGATATTGGGCCCGTATTTCATCGGGGGTGGGTAATTTTTCTATAAATGTAAAACTCATTGTATCTTCAGACCTTTCTATATTGGTATGCCGCTGATTTTTCCAGGCAGTACTCATTATAGTCTATCGTAAAAAGTATGGCAAGTATTTTGAGGCAAATATTTATACCCGGGTGCAGTTGGGCTGCGGCAGATCAATTTCTCTTTTTCCCACGCAGGCTCTGACGCCGCAGACATCCCAGATAAAGGGCGCATTGCAGGATCTGGCTGGCCAGCAGTCCGTACAGGTAGCCCTGGATGCCCAGGCGGGGCACTGTCAGCAGGATAAACAGCAGCCGCACCAGCAGGGAGGTCACATTGATCAGAAACAGCCGTCCTGCCAGCCCCAGTCCCTGCAGCACGCTGGACAGGGTGGTGTCCAGATAGAGGAAGGGGCAGATCAGGCTCAGGGTGCGGATAAAATGTCCCGCCAGGGGGCTGCGGTACAGTCCCTCCCCCAGGAGCCGGCCTGCGAGCAGGAAAAAGCCCATGCAGGCCAGGCCCAGCAGAAAGCAGTATTTTACCGTGCGCAGGACGGCCCGGCGGATGCCCTGGTCATCTCCTCTGGCATAGCATTCGGAGATCATGGGCAACAGCATGACGGACACGGATCCGGTCAGGGCGTTGGGAAAAAAGATCATGGGGAAGGCCATGCCCGTGAGCACGCCGTACACGCTGAGGGCAGTGGCATTGTCATAGCCATAGCTGCGCAGCCCGGCGGGGATAGATACGGACTCCACGCTCTGCAGCAGGTTCAGCACGATCCGGTTGGCGGTGAGAGGGAGGACCATTCCCAGCAGCTGTCCATAGCCGGGGGCGGTCAGGGAACGGGGGGATAATGTACCGTTCCCTGCCGCGGAGGCATATCGGGAAAAATGTATCCAGGCGGCCAACAGGGCAGCCAGCATGGAACAGCCTTCGCCGATGGTCAGCCCCAGTACTGCCACATTAATGGAAGGAATACGGCCCTGGGCCAGTATGGCGGCGGAGACCAGATAGACGCAGGCCACCCGGCAGCATTGTTCCAGCAGCTGGGTGCCTGCGGGGACCCCCGCCTTTTTGATACCGTAAAAGTATCCGTTGACACAGGCATGGATGGCACTCAGAGGAATGGAGGGGGCCAAAATGCGGATCATAGGGGCTGTGCGGGGTTCCAGGAGCAGTCTGACCGCTATGTAGTCGCTGCCCGCATAGAGTCCGGCAGTGCAGGCCAGGGACAGGGGGACTGTCAGCAGCAGCCCCATTATCATGGGCCGCCGGGAGGGAAGAGCAGTGTCTTCCAGACCGGCCTGAGCCGCCACAAATTTGGAGATGGCAGTCTGGAAGCCTGCGGCGGTCAGAGAAAAGGACAGGGCCAGTACGGGGGACAGCAGTTGATAGATGCCCATGCCTTCCTCCCCAAAAAGCCGGGACAGATAGATGCGGTAGAAAAATCCGATAATCCGGGTCACCAGCCCGGTGACGGTCAGGATGGCGGCTCCCATGACCAGGGGATGCCTGACGCGGGAGTGTTTTTTTTTGGAAGATGACATAGGGGTCCTCATATTAATGCAGTTTCCCTATTATATTACCCGGCTCGGCCTGCTATGCATATCCGGGATAACCGCCGGGGCATGCGGAGCCTGAAATCATCTGTCCCGGGGAGTTGACAGAAGATCTGTGTAGTGCTATATTGGAACTGTTAAATCTTAGTAAGTTACTAGGAATTAAGCAGATCCGGGTAGGATATGCGGAACTACAATCAGCAAATCCCGGAGGGTGCGCTGAATCATGTCAGAACGCGAGAGCGGTCGGACATGATTCACAGTGCTGCGTACCCATCGGGATATGCGGAACTCTAAATAGGAGGAATCGCCTGTGATTTATTTGGATAATGCGGCAACCACAAAGACTGCCCCGGAAGTGGTGGAGGCCATGCTTCCCTTTTTCAGTGAGTACTATGGCAATGCCAGCAGTATTTATACGCTGGGCGCGGCCAGCAAAAAAGCCCTGAACCAGGCTAGGAGGACTCTGGCGGACTGTCTGGGGGCAAAACCGGAGGAAATCTATTTTACCGCCGGTGGCTCCGAGGCGGACAACTGGGCTCTGAAAGCGGCGGCGGAGGCTTATAAAGAGAAGGGAAGGCATATTATTACCACCCGGATTGAACACCATGCCGTCCTGCACACCTGCGAATATCTGGAAAAACAGGGCTATGAGGTGACTTATGTGGGGGTGGATGAAAACGGTATTGTGAATCTGGAAGAACTGGAGGCGGCCATTCGGCCGGATACCATTTTGCTGTCGGTGATGTATGCCAATAATGAGGTGGGTACTTTGCAGCCCATCCGTGAGATCGGAGAGATGACCCGCCAACGGGGGATTCTGTTTCATACGGACGCGGTGCAGGCATTTGGGCAGCTGCCCATCCAGGTAGACGAACTGCATATTGACATGCTCAGTGCCAGCGCCCACAAGGTGAACGGCCCTAAGGGTGTGGGCTGTCTCTATATACGTTCGGGGCTGAAACTGCGCAGTTTTATCCACGGCGGCGCCCAGGAGCGGTCCCGGCGGGCGGGGACGGAGAACATTCCCGCCATTGTGGGCTTTGGCAAGGCAGCAGAGCGGGCCATGCGGATTATGCCGGAGAAGATTCGGAAGGAAACGGAACTGCGGGATTATCTCATTCAACAGATTTATGGGAAAGTCCCCTATTGTCGTCTGAACGGGGATCCTCACAGAAGGCTGCCCGGCAATGTGAATTTTAGCTTCGCGTTTATCGAAGGGGAGTCCCTGCTGATTATGCTGGATATGAAAGGGATCTGCGCGTCCAGCGGCTCGGCCTGCACTTCCGGGGCGCTGGATCCCTCTCATGTGCTGCTGGCCATGGGCCTGTCCCATGAGCTGTCCCATGGCTCCCTGAGGCTCACTTTGTCGGAGGAGAATACCAGGGAGGAGATGGACCTGGTGGTGGAAGCTATTGGGGAGATCGTGGGGAAGCTGCGGGCCATGTCGCCATTGTATGAAGATTTTGTAAAATCGGAAAAAGAATGCGCCCCTGAGAATAATACCGGGGAGAGACAGCCCGAAAGCGGGCCGGGGCTTTGCACACAGTTCATGACAGACGGAAAGGGCTGAAAGGAGACGGATATGTACAGTGATAAAGTAATGGATCATTTTCAGAATCCCCGGAATGTGGGGGAGATAGAAGACGCCAGCGGCGTGGGGACCGTGGGCAACGCCAAATGCGGTGATATCATGAGAATATATCTGGAGATAGACGATGAGGGGATCATTCGGGATGTGAAATTTAAAACCTTCGGATGCGGGGCGGCAGTGGCCACCAGTTCCATGGCCACGGAACTGGTCAAGGGAAAAAGCATCCGGGAGGCCATGCTTGTCACCAATAAAGCGGTGATGGAGGCCCTGGACGGCCTTCCGCCGGTGAAGGTACATTGTTCCCTGCTGGCGGAGGAAGCCATTCACGCGGCTCTGTGGGATTACGCGGAGAAAAACGGCATTGTCATCGAAGGACTGGAGAGACCCAGGTCTGACATCAGTGAACATGAGGAGGAAGCGGCCTATTAGAAGCAGGCGGCATTTGTGTTTTCCGGCTTGCTATGGTATAATGGCTGCGTCGGGTTGGCGCAATATCACAGACGGATTTCAGGTTCGGTCCGGTCCGAACTTGGGATCTGCAGACAGAGGGAAGAATGAAGCAGAAAGTGGTGGTGGGCATGTCCGGGGGGGTGGATTCCTCGGTGGCGGCCTATTTGTTACAACAACAGGGATATGAGGTGATCGGCATCACCATGCAGGTCTGGCAGGAGGAAGAGCCCTCGGAGCAGGCCCGGCAGGGGGGATGCTGCGGCCTGTCGGCAGTGGAGGACGCCAGAAGGGTGGCAGAGACTCTGGGTATCCCGCATTATGTGATGAATTTCCGGCGGGAGTTCAAAGAGCAGGTGATAGATTACTTTGTGGAGGAATACCTTCAGGGGAGGACCCCCAACCCCTGTATCGCCTGTAACCGATATGTAAAATGGGAATCCCTGCTGCGGCGCAGCCTGGAATTGGGGGCGGATTATATAGCCACAGGCCATTATGCCAGGGTGGACAGGCTGGATAACGGGCGCTATGCCATCAGGAATTCGGTGACAGCGGAGAAGGACCAGACTTATGCCCTGTACAGCCTGACCCAGGATCAGCTTGCCCGCACGCTGATGCCGGTGGGAGCGTATGCAAAGGGGGAAATCCGGCAGATTGCACAGGAATTGGGCCTTTCGGTGGCTCAAAAGCCGGACAGCCAGGAGATCTGTTTTATTCCGGACCATGACTATGGGGCCTTTATCCACCGGGAAGCCTCGGACAGAGTATCGCCACCGGGAAATTTTGTCACCCGGGACGGCCGGGTGCTGGGGACACACAGAGGAATCAGCCATTATACCATCGGACAGCGCAGAGGGCTGGATCTGGCCATGGGCCGCCGGGTGTTTGTGACCCGGATCAGGCCGGAGACAAATGAGGTGGTCATCGGGGAAAACGAGGACACCTTTACCCGGCGGGTGCTCTGTGACCATGTGAATTATATGGCTCTGGAGGATTTGACAGGTCCCAGGAGAGTGGTGGCAAAGATCCGCTACAACCATGCCGGTGCTCCCTGCGTGATTGAGAAACAGCCGGAGGGCCGGGTGCTGTGCAGTTTTGAACAGCCGGTGCGGGCCGCCACCCCCGGTCAGGCGGTGGTGTTTTATGAGGGGGAATATGTGCTGGGAGGCGGGACCATCCTGGAGGGATGAAGCCGCGGCGGCGGGGTTGTCTGCAGATGGACGAGCTGGCAGGGAAGCCGGGTAGGGAATAGTAATTTGCCTGAATCGGGGAATTGTGAAAGCAGGGCTTTCCGCCAGGAAACCGGACGGGCATCAAGGCATATTATGAAGGAGACAGCGGTTTGCCCGGGATGGCCTGCCGCCGGGAAGAAGCATACCGGGACGGGCCATGGGCAAAGGCTGCGCTGTAGAATCACATGGGCATGTGGGGGAGCCTGTTCAGGGCCGGACTGGGTTTTCAGCCGGGTTTCGGCCAGGGCCGGTCCCCCGGTATGCAGGAAAGAGGCAAGGATGGATATGCAATTTGACAGAAACCGAAGGAGAGAAAAAAGTTACCGTGGCGTGGAGGGTACCATTGTGAGCATGGAACCTACCCGCATCGGCAACCGCCGGGCAGACGGCTGCGTGATGTTCGTTGGCCTGGAGGACCAGAACGGGAATCTGGTGAACTTCCTGGTATCCCCCACCGCGTTTGTGCTGGATTATGTGATGCTGCGGGAGGGGATGGAAGTGACCATGTATTACCGCACAGACGAGCCGGTGCCCCTGATCTATCCGCCCCAGTACAGGGCGGCAGTGGCAGTGCCCCGGATGTCGGGGCAGATGGTGGATGTGGATTATTACAACAGATCCCTGATTAATCAGGATATGACGCTGCAGTTGAACCTGGACGGCAGCGTGGATATCACTACCACCAACAATCAGCGCTTTTTGGGTAGCCCGGCAGGCAATGACCTGGTGGTGGTATACAGCAGTTCCACCAGGAGCATTCCGGCTCAGACCACTCCGTCCCGGATCGTGGTGTTATGCCCTAAAAGCGTTTAAACTCCGGCTGACGGTTTTCAAAGACAGTATAGTACCGGAAGCCGCATTCCTGCAGCACCTCCTCGGCTCTGTGGAAATGGGCGGCAATCTCGGCGGGATCATGGGCATCGGAACCGATGGTGATGATCTCGCCTCCTTTTTGCCGATAGCGGCGGAGTACTTCCCTGCATGGGTGCACATCCCGCATCCCGTCCGAGATTCCCCCGGTGTTGAGTTCAAGCCCCTTTCCCTTCTCCAGCAGCAGTTCCAATATTCGGTCAAACAGGTCGCTATATGTTTCGTAACAATAGCCCCTGTCCTTTTCGGGTCCGTAGCGCACCACATAGTCCAGATGGCCGTACACGTCAAAATTGTCAAATTTTTTCAGATTTTCAATTACGGACTGAAAATATTCCCGGTAGGCCTCCTCCTGGCTGCGTCCCTCATAAAAGGCGGGATAGTAGGGATCCTGGCCCCCGCATACATGGGAGGAACCGATGATAAAGTCATAATCGTGGTTTTTGGCGAAAATGGCGTTTTGCCGCATCAGATGGGGCTGCAGGCCCAGTTCCACGCCGAAAAGAATCCGAATCTGCCCGGCGTATTTTTCCCGCAGCCGAATCAGATCATAGAGGTAAGCGTCCGGGTTCAGTTCAAACATACCCTGGGGCGTGTCCTCCGAAACAGGGAAGTCGAAATCATTGTGTTCGGTAAAGCACATGTGAGTCAGTCCCAGGGCAATCCCTTTTTGGATCATTTCTTCCATGGAGGCGTCCGAGTCCCCGGAGTGGGAGGAGTGCAAATGGCAATCGGCTTTGATGGACATGCTCTGTCTCCTTTCGATCAGTTGCTTTTTCTATAGTTAGCTGTTATAATACCATGTCCCATATGAAAAAACAAGAGGGAATGCCATGAGAGCAGACTTTTCAGAGTCTTTTACTGCAGATTGATTATTGCCCGATTCGGATGTATAATACAGCTATGGGCGTGAATGCCTGCAGTTGAGATTACAGGGAAGGAAAAAGAATATGGCTGTACAGGGTGAGACAAGGGAGAGAACCGAAATTGAGATCAGGGAGCCAAAACGTTACCAGGTCATCATGCATAACGACGATTTTACTCCCATGGATTTTGTGGTGGAACTTTTGCGGGAGATTTTCCATAAGGATGAGATAGAGGCCGTCCATCTGATGATGAAGGTGCATGAGAGCGGCCGGGCAGCAGTGGGCGTATATCCCCGGGATATCGCCGCTACCAGAGTGCATAACGCCACAGCCAGGGCCAGGGAGGAAGGGTATCCCTTTCGGATGACCATGGAAGCAATCTGAGAGAAATGAGGATAATGAAAATGGGTGTATCGGAAGAAGTGGAGGAGATAATCAATCGGACGGTTGTTTTGGCTAAAAGCGCGCATTTTGAGTATGTGGTGCCGGAACTGATGCTGTTCGTGATCTGCCAGAATGATGTGTTTGCGCAGGCATTTGAAAACTGCGGGGGCAGCGTTTCGGAATTGGACTACCATCTGAGGACATATCTTGAAGAGCAGATGGAATGCCGGGAGGCGGATGAGGGGAAGGCTCCCGAACTGTCCCTGGACATGCAGAACGTGCTGGAAAAGGTGGGAGAACTGGCGGAAAACAGTGGGAAAGAGGCGGTGGAACTGTCCCATGTCCTGTTTGCCATATACGGGCTGGAGGAAAGCTATGCTGTCTATTATATGCGGGCCCAGGGAGTGGAACGGAACACACTCCTTCAGGAAATGGCCGTTCTTTATGAAGAGGGGAGCCGCGGCAATAACAGGAAGCCGGGTGCGGATCATTGGGAAGAAAAGGATGGCATGGCGGCGGGACAGGAACAGCCCCAGGACGAGCCGGAGGAAGGGGAGGATTGGGAAGGGCAGGAGCGGCCCCGCGGCAGCAGGCAGGGCGCCGGCTGGCAGCGGTATGTGGTCTGTCTCAATGATCTGGCGGAGCAAGCCAATCCTCTCATCGGCAGGGAGGAAGAACTGGAGCGCACCATGCAGATTCTCTGCCGCAGGGAGAAAAACAATCCTCTCCACATAGGGGAACCGGGGGTGGGAAAGACCGCCATTGCCTATGGTCTTGCCAGGCTTTTAGAGGAAGGCAGGGTTCCGGAACCTCTGCGGGGGGCAAAGATATATGCCCTGGATCTGGGAAGCCTGCTGGCGGGTACCCAGTACAGGGGAGATTTCGAGAAGCGCTTTAAGAAGGTGATGGACGGCGTCAGCCGCCAGGAGAAACCCATCCTCTATATGGACGAAATCCATAATATTGTGGGTGCGGGGGCGGTGGGCGGCGGAGCCTTTGATGTTTCCAACATGCTGAAGCCCTATCTGGAGAGGGGGCAGATTCGGTTTATCGGCGCCACCACATACGGGGAATATAAAAAGTATTTTGAGAAGAGTAAGGGCCTTGTGCGGAGGTTTCAGAACATTGAGATCCGGGAACCGGCCCCGGAGGACTGTGTGCGTATTCTGGAAGGCTTGAAAGAGGGCTATGAGCGGTTCCACGGCGTCACCTATGAGGAGGGGGCGCTGGAATACGCGGTGGAGATGAGCGCAAAGCATATCAATGAGCGCTTTCTGCCGGATAAGGCCGTGGATCTGATGGACGAGGCGGGAGCCTACCGTCGGCTGCACCCTCTTGCGGGGGAAGGGCAGTCCGTGGGAAAGGATCTTATCGACGAACTTCTTTCCAAAGTCTGCCATATTCCCAGGCAGGCGGTGGAAAGGGACGAGGCGGCAGTGCTGGCCGCTCTGGAGGGGCGCCTGCAGGGCCAGATCTTCGGCCAGGAGGAGGCGGTCTCCCAGGTGGTCAATGCGGTGAAATTCTCAAAAGCCGGGCTTCTGGAGGAGGGAAAGCCCCTGGCCAGCCTGCTCTTTGTGGGGCCTACCGGGGTGGGGAAAACGGAGATCGCCAAAAGCCTGGCCAGAGAACTGGGCATCAGCCTGGTCCGCTTCGACATGAGCGAATACGGGGAGAAACATGCAGTGGCCAAGCTGGTGGGCGCGCCCGCCGGTTATGTGGGCTATGAGGAGGGCGGCCTTCTCACAGAAGAGATCCGCAAACATCCGCATGCAGTCCTTCTGCTGGACGAGATCGAGAAGGCACATCCGGATATCTACAATATTCTGCTGCAGGTAATGGATTATGCCACGCTGACGGATAACCAGGGCAGAAAGGCGGATTTCCGGAACATTATTTTGATCATGACATCCAATGCGGGAGCCAGCCGGGTGGGAAAACCCGGCATCGGTTTCGGTGGGGTGCAGGTAAAGTCAGATGCTATTCTGGAGGAGGTGAAACGTATCTTCCAGCCGGAGTTTCGCAATCGTCTGACCAGGACGGTGGTATTTAACGGAATGGACGACAGGATGGCCGGACAGATCGTGGACAAGAAGCTGGGGGAACTGAAACAGATGCTTCTGCGCAGGAATATAGAACTGTCGGCGGATGAAAAGGCGAGGGCGGGAATCAAAAGAAAAGGCACAAGCGCGGAATTCGGAGCCCGGGAAATCGAAAGGGTGATACAGGGGGAGATCAAGCCCCTTCTGGTGGATGAGATATTGTTCGGCTCTTTGAAAGAAGGGGGGAAATGCTTTCTTTCCTGTGAGGACGGAACCTTTACCATCAAACAGTAGCCTTCGGAAAGGAGTTGGACAGATTGCCGGTATTTCGTTTGAATCCCGGGGAAATATCTTTCCCCAATCCCTTGTTGGCCCGGGAGGACGGGCTGCTGGCCGTGGGGGGAGATCTGTGCGTGGAACGTCTGCTGCTGGCGTATACCCATGGCATTTTTCCTTGGTACGAGCCGGGGGAGGAGATATTGTGGTGGTGCCCCAGGGAGCGTTTTCTGATTTTTCCCGGGGAAATCCATATCTCCCGTTCCATGAAAAAATATGCGCAAAAACATCAATATCATATGGAACTTAACCGGGACTTCGGGGACACCATGCACCGATGCCGGGTCAAGCGGGAATTCGCGGAGGGTACCTGGATCACGGATGAGATGGAAGAGGCCTACCGCAGACTGCACCGGGAGGGCTATGCCCTGAGTCTGGAAGCCTATGAGGACGGCGTGCTGGCAGGGGGGCTCTACGGTGTCTCCATCGGGAAGTGTTTTTTCGGGGAGAGTATGTTTTCAGAAAAAGAAAACGGCTCCAAGGCAGCGCTGATCGCCCTGGCCCGATTGCTGGAAGAGAAGGGATTCCTGTTCATTGACTGTCAGTTTCATACGCCTCATCTGGAGCGTATGGGAGGGAGGTATGTCTCCTGGGAAGCGTATGACGGAATGCTTCGGAAGGGCATGTAATAAAATTATTAACAAACTGTAAAAATTGCCAGTTTTGCCAATTATTTTTGATTTACATCTTGAATTTTGGACAGGAATTAGGTAAAATAACAGTGTTGACAAAATTTTGACAATCCGATGGCTGGATGCCTGGGGAGTTTCTTGTCAAAACAATATAAAATTTTAGGAGGAAACTAAAATGGCAGTAAGAGTAGCAATTAATGGTTTTGGCCGTATCGGTCGTCTGGCTTTCAGGCAGATGTTCGACGCAGAGGGCTACGAGGTAGTGGCTATCAACGATCTGACCAGCCCCAAGATGCTGGCGCACCTGCTGAAGTATGACTCTTCCCAGGGCAAGTATAAGTACGCTGACAGCGTAGTGGCCGGTGAGGACAATATCACCGTGAACGGCAAGACCATCACCATCTACAAAGAGGCGGACGCTTCCAAGCTCCCCTGGGGTGAACTGAAGGTAGACGTGGTTCTGGAGTGCACCGGTTTCTACACCTCCAAGGACAAGGCTTCCGCGCATATCACCGCCGGCGCCCGCAAGGTTGTTATCTCTGCTCCCGCAGGCAATGACCTTCCTACCATCGTATACAATGTAAACCATGACACCCTGAAGGCTGAGGATACCGTTATCTCCGCAGCTTCCTGCACCACCAACTGCCTGGCTCCCATGGCTAAGGCACTGAACGATTTCGCAGCGATCCAGAGCGGTATCATGACCACCGTGCACGCTTACACCGGTGATCAGATGATTCTGGACGGTCCCCAGAGAAAGGGTGATCTGAGAAGAAGCCGCGCAGGCGCATGCAATATCGTTCCCAACTCCACCGGCGCTGCCAAGGCCATCGGCCTGGTTATCCCTGAGTTGAACGGCAAGCTGATCGGTTCCGCTCAGCGCGTTCCCACCCCTACCGGCTCCACCACGATTCTGGTAGCTGTTGTAAAGGGTGAGGTTACCAAGGAAGGCATCAACGCCGCCATGAAGGCAGCAGCTACCGAGTCCTTTGCTTACAATGAGGATGAGATCGTATCCTCCGATGTGATCGGCAGCACCTATGGTTCCATCTTCGATGCTACCCAGACCATGGTTTCCAAGATGGAAGACGGTAACTCCCTGGTACAGGTTGTGTCCTGGTATGACAATGAGAACAGCTATACCTCTCAGATGGTCCGCACCATTAAGTACTTCAGCGAGTTGGCTTAAGTATCATATAATAAGACCTTTTTAAGGGTCCGGTCCTTGGACCGGGCCCTTGGCTTTTGCATTAAATAAACAGCGACTATTAATGAAGATGTAAGGAGATCATAAAATGGGCTTGAACAAGAAATCCGTTGATGATATCAACGTAAAAGGAAGAAGAGTTCTGGTTAGATGCGATTTTAACGTGCCTCTGAAGAATGGTGAGATCACCGACGAAACCCGTATCGTGGCGGCACTGCCTACGATTCAGAAGCTGATTGGCGACGGCGGCAGGGTAATTCTCTGCTCCCACCTGGGCAAGGTGAAGGAAGGCCCCAATGAGAAGGAGTCCCTGGCTCCTGTGGCCAAGAGACTGTCCGAGAAGCTGGGCAAGGAAGTGGTGTTCGTAGCGGACTACAATGTGACCGGCGAGGCCGCCACCGCCGCTGTGGAAGCCATGAAGGAAGGGGATGTGGTTCTGCTGCAGAATACCCGTTTCCGCGGCAAGGAGGAGACCAAGAACGGCGAGCAGTTCTCTCAGGAACTGGCTGATCTGGCGGATGATTATGTGTGTGACGCCTTTGGTTCTTCCCACAGGGCCCATGCTTCTGTGGAGGGTGTGACCAAGTGTATTACCGCCAAGGGCGGCTCCAATGTGGTGGGCTATCTGATGCAGAAGGAGATCAATTTCCTGGGCAACGCGGTGGAGAATCCGGTAAGGCCCTTTGTGGCGATTCTGGGCGGTGCCAAGGTTGCGGATAAACTGAATGTAATCTCCAATCTGCTGGAGAAATGTGATACGCTGATTATCGGCGGCGGCATGGCCTATACATTCCTGAAGGCCCAGGGTTATGAGATCGGCAAATCCCTGGTGGACAATGAGAAGCTGGATTACTGCAAGGAGATGTTGGAAAAGGCCGAGAAGCTGGGCAAAAAGCTGCTGCTTCCCGTGGACTCCGTGACCATCGCCGAGTTCCCCAATCCCATTGACGCTCCTGTGGAGGTGGAAGTATATGATGTGGAGAACATGCCTGCGGACAGAGAGGGCTGCGATATCGGACCCAAGACCGCAGCCATGTACGCCGAGGCGGTAAAGACTGCTAAGACAGTGGTTTGGAACGGACCCATGGGCGTGTTTGAGAATCCCACTCTGGCGGCAGGCACCATCGCTGTGGCTAAGGCTCTGGCAGAGACCGATGCTACCACCATCATTGGCGGCGGTGATTCCGCGGCGGCAGTGAACCAGTTGGGCTTCGGTGACAAGATGAGCCATATCTCCACCGGCGGCGGCGCTTCTCTGGAGTTTTTGGAGGGCAAGACCCTTCCCGGCGTGGCGGCTGCTGACGACAAATAGAAATGTGACAGCGGGGCCTGAGTCCCCGTATCGGAAAAATAGACAGAAATCGAGGAGAAGAGTATGGCTAGAAAGAAGATTATTGCCGGCAACTGGAAGATGAATATGACGCCCAGCCAGGCAGTGGAACTGGTAAATACCCTGAAACCCCTGGTGGTAAATGACGAGGTGGACGTGGTATTCTGTGTGCCCGCCATTGATATTATCCCCGCCATGGAAGCGGCCAAGGGTACAAATATCCAGATCGGTGCGGAAAATATGTACTATGAGGAGAAGGGCGCGTTCACGGGCGAAATCGCTCCTGATATGTTGACGGATGTGGGCGTGAAGTATGTGATCATAGGCCATTCTGAGAGAAGAGAGTACTTTGCGGAGACGGATGAGACCGTGAACAGAAAGGTGCTGAAAGCCTTTGAACATGGTATCACCCCTATTATCTGCTGCGGTGAGTCCCTGACCCAGAGAGAGCAGGGGATCACCATTGACTGGATCCGTCAGCAGATCAAGATCGCGTTCCTGAACGTGACTGCGGAGCAGGCTGCTTCCGCCGTAATTGCCTATGAGCCCATCTGGGCCATCGGCACAGGCAAGGTGGCTACCACCGAGCAGGCGCAGGAGGTGTGCAAAGCCATCCGTGACTGCATAGCCGAGATCTATGATCAGGCCACGGCGGAGGCCATTCGGATTCAGTACGGCGGCTCCGTGTCTGCCTCCAGCGCTCCCGAGTTGTTTGCGCAGCCGGATATTGACGGCGGCCTGGTGGGCGGTGCGTCCCTGAAGCCGGATTTTGGCGCGATTGTGAATTATAAATAGGCAGTAAAGTTCATAATATGAGGAATCGGATGCAGGATACATACTCCTGTATCCGGTTCCTTTTTTATGGCTCTGGGAGGTGTAGACTATTTGATTATAAAAATCCACATTATAGAATAAACAAACAATATTATAAAACAATCCAGATAAATACATTTAACATGAAGTAAAATTAATATTACATAACGCCTTGAAAAAAACTATGGATATGGTATAATAGATTAGAAACATGCATTCCTTTTTTGATTGAGAATGCATGGAAGCATATGGAATATTAAAAATTTAAAAAACAGGAGGTATTTCTTATGAAAGGTTTCATGTTGATTGGATTGATTGGTACATTGCTGACAGGTATGACGCCGGCAGCAGGATGCTCTCATGATCATACCACGTTCCTGCCGGACGGAACCCGATTTAGTCATGGGTATAGCCATAGTTATAACACATCTCAGGGGGTTAAGGGCTGTAACGTAACGGTTTACTATGTCTATACCCGGGAGGAGTGTAATTCCTGCCATGCAGTTCTGCAGTCTTTTAAAACCGGTGAGACGGAGTTACATAGCGAGCCGGATCATAAATAGTGTGACACGGGACGCACAGCTTGAATTGGAAGGAGAGATGGGATTTGAAAAGGGCTGCTCTGCTCGTTATGGTTCTGCTGTTGACAGCCTGCGGACAGGCGGGGACGGAAGAGAGAACTTCCGTGGATTCTTCTTTTGTCCAGGAACCCCAGTCTGAGGCATTTGACTGGCAAGACGAAATATGGAATGCGGATCTAAAGGAAGGCTTGGCTTATACATTGTATTTGAGACAATATATTGATGATCTGGAGACAGATACGGCCTATAGTCTCTATGAGAAACAAAACACTTTTTACAGTGTATGGGGAAAGCATATCTATGCCTTGGACTGTTTGGGCATGACACTTCAGGATGGGGGAAGCGTTCAGCTGTCCTATTGCCTGAATCATTATGAAGAAGGAGCAGAGGAGATCAGGCATCAGGAATTTCAACTTCCCGATCTCCCTGGCGCTGTCGGCCTCTACAAAAATGTGGTGGCATTTGATATCGTAAATGAAGAGGAGTGTGTTCTCTTTGTTCAGGTGAAACAGGATGAGCAGCTTGAAAAGTATGTGGCTATCCACATATCCGCAGACGGAGAAGTCCAGCGCATGACGGATCTGTATCCGGCCATGGCGGAGAACGGAATTTTAGGTCAGGAAGGATATGTCTTTGACAAGATTTATACGGATGCCCAGGGGAATTATTATTTGATATCGGATGGCAGGCTGGGAGAGATTCTGGTACTTGGAGAGGACGGAGCGGTACAGGCGCATGTGGAGACCGGGGGGAGCGAGGTACAGTTTTCCATGAAAGATCCCAATGGCGCCCCTGTTTTCGAGTGGTATGATCCAGGGGAGGAGTTGTTACATCTGGTGGGCTATGATCTCACATCGGGGATCAAGACCTTAGCCAGTGTGAAACTTCCGCCTTTTACGCCAAAGGTCTTGTCGGAAGAGGGCTTTTTGTATTATCTGGACACGGATACAAAACTGTACCGCTGGAAACTGGGCACAGGAGAAGTAGCGTACTGCATGGACGGTGAAGCCATGGGGTTGAGCGCCAATCCAGCGCTGATGCGGATATCCGTCGGCGCTGGCGGGAAGCCGCTTTTGCTCAGTCATGCCGGAGGTAATACATGTATTTATCTGTTGGATACCGAACAGGCGTCCTCTAAAGTCATGCTACGCCTGGTAAGCACAATGTCTTATTGCGATTATGTTTTGGACTGTGCTGCGCAATTTTCCAGGCAACAGGAAAATTCTGTTCTGCTTGTGGATAAGCCGGAAATAGAGGGCATTACGGCAGCGGAGGAAATTACCCGCATACAGAACGAATTTCGGGAACGCGCATTACTGGAACTCACCTCCGGAGAGTCGGCGGATCTCTATCTGGTATCTGCAGCGGATATGAGGATGCTGTATAAAAAAGGCGCTCTTGCGGATTTGACAGGGGTTCTGCCTTCGGAACTTGAGAATTGTATTTTCCCCGGCGTACTGGAAAGCGGTGTGATTGAGGGCAGGCAGATTGGTCTGGCGCCCCAGGCCGCTGCCACCGTTGCCATGGTATCCAATGAATTGTGGACAGGGGACAGTTGGACCTATGAGGAGGCATTGGATTTATGGGACAGCCAGCCGGGGCTGGAATATCTTCTGGTCTCTCCGGGTTACAATTATGGGACAGGATATTTGTATCAAACATTTCTGCGGGATCTGGCCCGTTCTCCCTTTCTGGATTTGGAAAAGGGGACATGTAATTTTACAGATCCGCTGTTTATACGGATTCTGGAGCATATGCAGGATTATCGCGGTTCCGGCAGATGGGAGGAGAACCCTTTGGAGGAGGGAAAAGCAGCGGGCTTTTTTGTCACGCTGGTCTCTTATCCCTATTTCACCCAATTAATGGCTCAGTATGGGGAACAGTATCATCCTGTGGGCTTTCCCACACAGGAAGGGGCCGGAAATTACTGGAATGGTGATTACTATCTGGTGATGAGCAAGGATAGTCCGAACCGGGAGATTGTGCAGGAATATCTGCTGTCGCTCTTTGATCCGGAGCAGCAGCGGGACAGTGACCATCCCGTTCGGAACGATCTGATTTCCCGTTATACCGTGTACAACGATACCGGACAGGGCCCCAAATTGCAGTATGACATGGGAGACGGTGTATTCTCCGTTCTGGAAACAAAGAAGGATGGCAGCAGCTGGGAAGAGGAGTATCTGGCGCTGATGAACGGTTGCGGCTATTGCTCAGAGGACACGGGAGAGATATTGGAGATTATTAAGGAGGAGGCGGAATACTGTTTTTCCGGCGGCAGAGATGTGTGGAAAACGGCGGAGATTATTCAAAACCGCGTGCAGACATATATGAATGAACATAGTGATTAGTAGGCAGGGCGTTCCGCAGCGTTGTGGGGCGCCCTGCCAGTTTAAGAGGCTATATAGCTTCTTTTTGTTTCTCCGTATTCTCGTCCGTCCCGGCATTTTCATTGCCGGAGGTAATCTCTTCCCCCACGCTGTCTTCCAGGTCCTCCATTTCTTTTTGGACGGATTGCAGCTTGGTATCCAGGTGAATGGCCCGCAGGATCCGATTCACATCCTCTGGGGAAAACATGCCGATGGCCTTGGATAGCTGGCCGATCTCTCCCCTGTTTACTTTCAGGTGCCCGCCGCCGGAAAGGGGGATGTTGATGGTCTTTTTAGGATCTGACACATCTCCCAGGCAAATGCTGTTTGTTTTTTCATCACAGATAAACGCCACTCCATTGTAGGTGATTACCCCGTCCTTGGCCAGATAGCCATAGGGAACTTTTGGAGCGGTTTTGAGGCTGGTAATGGGCGTCTTGCTGCCCTGGAGGGCGGCTTCATAGATTTTGTGGACGTCGCTTCTGTCACCTGTTTTTTCATGGCCTGTCCCGCCGGAGATATGATCCGTCTGTTCCTCGTCCAGGGGCTGCTTCTGAAACAGGCTGCCGCAAGATTCCAGCCAGCCTGAATTGTCCGCCCGGAGGCCCTGGGTAAAGCGTCCCGTCCGAAAGCCTGCGGCGGGAGCGCTCTTTGTCATACCTGTCTGTTCTGTATGGATTCTCATATCGTTTTCCTCCTGAAATTAAGCCACGGACGGCACTGAAACTGCTCTGTGCCATCCGTGGCCAAAATGCTTACGCTGATAAAAATATCGGCATATTCTACGGAAGATTTAGTGCCGCTGATAGTCGTTTTTTGCAGTCCTTGCAAATCCATTCAGGCATCAGGCGCGCCTGATTTGTGCATTGCGGAAAAGAGAGTTTTTTGATACAATATAATAGAATGTGAATCTGCAAACTGAACGGGAGGGAAAAATAAATCATGATATTCAAATGCAAGAACTGTGGAGGCAATTCGGTCTACAGTCCTGAGAAGAAGATGATGTACTGTCCGTTTTGTGACAGTGAAAAAAGCGAAGAACGGCAATATGAGCATGCCCGTATGCAAGTATGTCCCAACTGCGGCGGCGAGACAGCTTATACCGAACATACCTCGGCCATGCAATGCCCCTACTGTGACCATTACATAATTTTGGACGAGAGAATAGAGGGGGCCTACACCCCCGGCAGGATTATTCCGTTCAAATTGGGCAAGGAGAGTGTGAAGGGACTGCTGCGGGACAAATTCAAGAAGTGTACTTTCGCGCCCACGGATTTTTTGTCGGAGGTGCGGCTGAACACCATGTCAGGGGAATACGTCCCTTTTTGGATGTATGACTATCATACCCGCTGTCAGTTCCAGGGAGAAGGCATCAAGAGCCGCAGCTGGATCACGGATGACATGCAATATACCGAGCGTTCTTACTATAATGTGGTGCGGGACATGGGCATAGAGTTTCAGGGGATTCCGGCGGATGCCTCTGTGAAGATGCCGGACGGCATCATGGACCTTTTGGAGCCTTACAATTATGGGGAGCTGGTTGCTTTCCGACCGGAGTATATGTCCGGTTTTATGGGAGAGAAGTACAATATGGCAGCGGAAATGATAGAGAGCCGCGCCCACGCCAAGATGGAGAGCAGCGCTTCGGCCATGCTGCAAAAGAGCATCGGCGGATATTCTTTTGTGACACCTGTGAATCGGAGCATAACGGCCCCGCCTCCCGGCACGGAGTTTGATCTTTTGCCGGTATGGGTGTACCGCTATACCTATAAGGATAAAGAATATCCTTTTTATGTGAATGGGCAGACCGGCAAGATTATCGGGACCACGCCCGTATCCAAGGCCAAGGTCTGGGCCTATGGAGCAACATTGTGGGCCTGTCTGACTGCCATTTTAGTCCTGCTGGGCGTTTTGTCCGCATATGCCCTGACCGGAATTTTTACCCTGTTGAACACTTATTCAGCATAGGAGGGCGTTTGAGATGGAGAATGATATAAAGAAGGAAGCCAAAAGGCAATATATTCATTTTTTTCGTATCTGGTTTATCATAGTGGGTGTACTGCTGGTGATGGCGGTGCCGGTAGTTGCGGTAAAGCTGATGTCGCGCCCGTCGGAAGGGCGTGGCAATCATCAGGCCCCGAAGGAGCGGGTCTTTGACTATGCGGATGTACTGACGGAAGGGGAAGAGGAGCAACTGCGGGAACTGATCAAGAAGAGTGAGGAAGAGATTGGCTGTGACCTGATTCTGGTGACCATGCGTCAGCCGGTGGAGGGAAGTGAAGCCAGGGAGGCATATAATTACCGCTATGAGGACTGGGAACTGAATATGCAGGACATAGCGGATGATTTCTATGATAACAATATGTACGGATATAATGCCCCCTATGGGGACGGCGTGCTGATATTGGACAACTGGTATGAGGGACAGTCAGGTACGCATCTGTCCACCAGCGGCAGGTCTTTTGATATATTTGGTGACTATGAGATTGATCAGGCCCTGACTTGTGTGGCCAATTATATCGAGAGTGATCCCTGCAGAGCGTACAGCGACTGCATCAATTATATCACAGACAGAATGAGCAGCAACGGCGGTACAGTTATCGCTTCCGGGCTTCTGAAGCTGGCACTGGTGCTTCCCACTGTTATTGCGGGGGTATTTGTGGGCATGAATCTGCGCAGCAAGGAGGGAAAAAAGACCACTACGGCTACTACCTATATTGCCGGCGGTAAACCGGTGATGAATCTGCAGAGAGATGATTTCATCCGCAAAGAGGTGAGCCGGAGGCGGATTGAGACCAGTTCCGGCTCCAGTAGCGGAGGAGGAGGCGGCGGTGGGCGCGGCGGCGCTCATGTGAGCAGCGGCGGTCATACTCATGGAGGCGGCAGCCACCGTAGATAAAGGCCTGCCCGACAGAGAAGGTTTTCCTTATTAAATTGCAAAAGCACAAAAAAAAGAAGCATCCACATGACGGTATGGATGCTTCTTCTTTCGTTTGATTTATGCCATCTGGTTTACGGCTTTGCTCAGATGGGACACCTTTCTGGCGGCATTGTTCTTGTGATAAATGCCCTTGGAAGCAGCCATCTCGATGGTCTTGGTCGCTGCCTTCAACTCGGCTTCTGCAGCGGACTTGTCCCCTGCCTCGATAGCGGCGTACACCTTCTTCATAGCAGTCTTGGTGCCGGACTTGATAGACTTGTTTCTCTCAGCCTTGGTGCGGTTTACCAGAATTCTCTTCTTCGCGGATTTAATATTTGCCAAAATTACACCTCCAATTACGATCCAAATATGTTATTATCGACCGGTTTATCTTAGCCAGACACGGAGGACTAAGGTAAACATACTCTTGTATTTTAGTAAAAGAATGGCAATTTGTCAATACATAAAACCCAAAAAAACGCAAAAACTGTTACTATTTCGATGGAATGCGCAATGGATGTGGAGCCGCCGTATACAGACGATGTGGCGGATCATTATGTGACCGATCATTTAAGGAATAAGGAGAATGCATATGAGTGGGTTTCAGGTAAGGACGGATCTGGCCTTGGAAGCCAGGGAGAGCATTTCGGAGGCCGACAGTGAATTACGGGGTGTCCGGGTGGAGGAATACTGTCAGGAACAGGAGGATATCAAGGTCACCAAGGTGATGATTGACACCAAAAACGGGGCTAAGGCCATGGGAAAACCCATGGGAACTTACATTACCATAGAGGCTCCCACCATGCTGGAGCCGGATGAGGACTATCACCGGGAAATCTCGGAGTGTCTGTCCCGGGAACTGGTACAGATGATGGAGCAGGAGAAAGAGGAATTGTCCGTTCTGGTGGTGGGACTGGGCAACCGGGAGGTCACGGCCGATGCCCTGGGGCCTCAGGTGGTGGACAATCTGTTTATTACCAGGCATATTGTGAAGGCTTACGGCTCTGCAGCTTATAACAAAAAACGCATGAACCTGATCAGCAGCATCGAGCCGGGGGTGATGGCCAAAACCGGCATGGAGACAGCGGAGATCATCAAGGGGGTGGTGACGGAGACACAGCCGGACCTGCTGATCGTGATCGACGCGCTGGCGGCCCGCAGCACCCGACGTCTGAACCGCACCATCCAGATTACCAACACGGGTATACAGCCCGGTTCAGGGGTGGGGAATCACCGCAATGCCCTGACCAGGGAAAGTCTGGGGGTGCCTGTGATCGCCATCGGCGTGCCCACGGTGGTGGACGCTGCCACCATTGTGGGGGATGCGCTGGAACGGATTATGGAGGCGGAGAAGGATTTTGACCGGGTAAAGTATATGGGGAACCACCGCACCGCCTTCGCGGAACTGAACAATATGTATATGACGGGCAAGGATATTGACGCGGTGGTAAAACGGGTCAGCTACACCGTTTCGGAGGGCATCAACATAGCTTTGGAATGTCAGTAAGGCTTCCTGCCCGGAGTCCCATACTGGAATGTCCCGGGCCGGGTACGCATATAGTAGTAGGGATGAACCGGGAAAGCGGGTGAGGCCTGTCAAACGCAGGAAAAGCAATAAAATAATTCCCGTCATAGTGATATGCGGCATCCTGCTGCTGATCTGGCAGGCCCTTGTGGGCGGGCGGGGAAAAACGGAGGAGGACGGTCTGTTTTCCAGCCTGTTGGAGGCGGGGCGGGACCAGGGGATCCGGGAACTGATGCCGGTGTTGGCAGGGCAGTCGGAAGGCCGGGAGGACCGGGAAGGCCTGCTCCTCCGGGAGGAGAGTCTTGGGGATTGGATGCCGGGCTACCTCTACCAGACCCAGTCCGGACAGGTGGCAGTGCGGCAGGAGCATCAGGAGGCCGTTACAGGGCAGGAGGAAACGGAATTGTCCCTGGAGGAACTGATGCGGATGGAAAACCAGGAGAGCACACAGGAGGAGGGCGTGGTGGTATTGGATCTGGAGAGTCTGCTGGCGGAAAATGGCTGGGATGTCCGGGAACCTTCCCCGGAGGAGGAAGCGGCGGTCTCGGAGGCCGTGGATCCGGAGAGTCGGACAGACGGAGGGGCCTTCACAGAATTTATTCCTCATATTCGGCAGCAGGTCGTGGATCTGACGGCATTGCAGGATTATGAGACGCTTCGCAACGGATTTTATATTGTGGACAGCGTCACCAATATTGGCCGGGACCTGCTGGATGTGGATGCGCTGACCGGCCGGGACATGACCATTGACAAGGAGAGTGCGGGACCCCAGATTCTGATTTACCACACCCATTCCCAGGAGGGCTTTGCGGATTCCGTACCCGGGGATGAGAGTACCACCATTATGGGTGTGGGGCAGCATCTGGCGGATATTCTGGAGGAGCAATATGGGTATCAGGTGCTGCATCACGAGGGAACCTATGATGTGCCGGGGCGTGACGATGCTTATTCCCGTTCCCTGCCGGAGATTACCCGGCTGCTGGAGGAGAATCCTCAGATTCAGGTGGTTATTGATCTGCACCGGGACGCGGTGGCGGATGAGAACACCCGCCTGGTCATGGACCTGGACGGCAGACCCACTGCCCGGTTCATGTTTTTCAACGGCATCAGCTGGACCCGCAGGACCGGCAGCATCAGTTATCTGCAAAACGACAACTTGCCGGACAATCTGGCGTTTTCCTTTCAGATGAAGCTGAAGGCGGAAGAGTATTACCCGGGACTGACCCGGAAGAATTACATAAATGGTTACCGTTATAATATGCATTTGCGTCCCCGCACTTTGTTGATTGAACTGGGGGCCCAGAACAATACCCTGGAGGAGGCCATGAATGCCTGCGATCCCATCGCCCATCTGCTGGATCTGGTGTTGTCCGGGGAGGAGGCCGCTCCTTTGGAGGCGCAGGGATAGAAAGGAATACTATCAACTTGCATAGATGGCCTGTTTCTGTTAAAATAAGGCATATGTAATAAAATGGAACAATAAAAGGCACAGACGGAGAGGAAATACGGATGAGTTCTATAGAGCAGAGCAGAATACGCAACTTTTGCATTGTGGCCCATATTGACCATGGCAAATCCACGTTGGCGGATCGGATCATTGAGAGCACCGGGCTTTTGACCAGCCGGGAGATGCAGGCCCAGGTGCTGGACAATATGGAACTGGAGCGGGAGCGGGGTATCACCATCAAGGCCCAGACTGTACGCACCATCTATAAAGCCCGGGATGGGGAGGAGTATGTCTTTAACCTGATCGACACTCCGGGACATGTGGATTTCAATTATGAGGTCAGCCGTTCCCTGGCGGCCTGCGACGGGGCTATTCTGGTGGTGGACGCCGCCCAGGGCATTGAGGCCCAGACTCTGGCCAATGTGTATCTGGCCCTGGACCATGACCTGGATGTATTTCCGGTGATCAACAAGATTGACCTGCCCAGTGCGGAACCTCAGCGGGTGATCGAGGAGATTGAGGATGTGATCGGTCTGGAGGCCCAGGACGCGCCTCTGATCTCCGCCAAGAACGGCATCGGCATTGAGGAAGTACTGGAACAGATCGTTCACAGAATCCCGGCTCCCGGCGGCAGCCCGGAGAATCCGCTGCAGGCACTGATCTTTGACTCGGTGTACGACCCATATAAAGGGGTTATTATTTTTTGCCGCATCATGGAGGGCAGGGTAAAAAAGGGTACTGTAATCCGCATGATGGCCACCGGGGCCAGGCAGGAAGTGGTGGAGGTGGGGTATTTCGGCGCGGGCCAGTTCCTTCCCTGCGAAGAACTGAGTGCGGGCATGGTGGGCTACATCACCGCCTCTATCAAGAACCTGAAGGATACGGCAGTGGGGGATACGGTGACGGATGACAACAACCCCTGCGGGGAACCGCTGCCCGGTTATAAGAAGGTGCAGTCCATGGTGTACTGCGGTATGTATCCGGCGGACGGTGCCAAATATCCCGATCTGAGGGACGCTTTGGAGAAATTGCAGTTAAATGATGCGTCTCTGAATTATGAGCCGGAGACTTCCGTGGCCTTGGGCTTTGGGTTCCGCTGCGGATTTCTGGGGCTTTTACATCTGGAGATTATACAGGAGCGGCTGGAGCGGGAGTATAATTTGGATCTGGTTACCACTGCGCCGGGGGTTATTTATAAAGTGCATCGGACCAATGGGGAAGTCATCGAACTGACCAATCCCTCCAATCTGCCGGATCCCTCCGAGATTGAATATATGGAAGAGCCCATCGTCAATGCAGAAATTATGGTGACCAGCGAGTTTATCGGCTCCATTATGGAACTCTGCCAGGAGAGGCGGGGGCGGTATCTGGGCATGGAGTATATTGAGGGCGCCAGGGCGCTGCTGAAATATGAACTGCCTTTGAATGAAATCATATATGACTTTTTTGACGCGCTGAAGTCCCGCTCCCGGGGGTATGCCTCCTTTGATTATGACTTAAAGGGGTACGAGCAGTCCAGTCTGGTGAAGCTGGACATCCTGATCAACCGGGAGGAAGTGGACGCGCTGTCCTTCATCGTCCATGCGGATTCTGCCTACGAGCGGGGCAGGAAGATGTGCGAAAAGCTGAAAGACGAGATTCCCCGGCATCTGTTTGAAATCCCCATCCAGGCGGCAGTGGGAGGCAAAATCATCGCCAGAGAGACAGTTAAGGCCATGCGCAAGGACGTGCTGGCCAAGTGCTACGGCGGCGATATCACCCGAAAGAAGAAGCTGCTGGAGAAGCAGAAGGAGGGAAAGAAGCGCATGCGCCAGATCGGCAGCGTAGAGATCCCCCAGAAAGCCTTTATGAGCGTGCTGAAGCTGGATGATCGGAAATGACAGTATGCAGATAGCGGTGTCAGAGGGAGATGATTTGCAGAGGACAGGCAAAACTTAAGCAGGTGAGTGAGGCTGAGTGAAAAATATAGAAATATACATTCATATTCCTTTCTGCGTGCGCAAATGCGGGTATTGTGACTTTTTGTCCGCTCCTGCAGGACAGGATACGCAGGTAAAATATATAGAGGCTCTGGAGCGGGAAATGGAGGGCCGGGCGCAGGCATATGAGGATTTCCAGGTGGTCACTGTCTTTATTGGCGGGGGTACTCCCAGTTTGCTGGGGCCGGAGGGGATCGGGCGGATTCTGGAGACTTTACGGCGTTGTTATCGGGTGCTGCCCGGGGCCGAAACCACTCTGGAGGCCAACCCGGGCACGGTGGATCGCAAATCGCTGACAGGGTATTATAAGGCGGGGGTCAACCGTCTGAGCCTGGGACTGCAATCCTCCTGGGACGGGGAATTGAAGACTTTGGGAAGGGTCCACACCTGGGGGCAGTTTCTGGAAGCCTATGAGGGGGCGGTGGCAGCAGGCTTTTCCCATATCAATGTGGATCTGATGAGTGGTTTGCCAGGGCAGACTTCCGCCTCTTACCAGGCCACCTTGAGAAGGGTGGCGCAGCTTGTGCCTGCCCCGGAACATATCTCCGCCTACAGTTTGATTCTGGAGGAGGGAACGGATTTTGCCAGACGGTTTGAGGCCGGAAGTCTGGAACTGCCGGATGAGGAGACGGAGCGGGCTTTGTATGGGCTGACGGAGCAGGTTTTGCGGGCGTATGGCTATGGGCGCTACGAGATCTCCAACTATGCAAAAGAGGGTTGTGAGTGCCGCCATAATCTGGGGTATTGGACCCGGGAAAACTATCTGGGCTTTGGTATTGGGGCAGCTTCTCTGGTGGAAAACATAAGGTTTCAAAACGGAGCGGATTTGCAGGCGTATCTGGGGGATCCTCTGGGGCAGCGGGAGCTGGAACAGCGTCTGAGCGTGGCGGAGCAGATGGAGGAATATATGTTTCTGGGCCTTCGGCTGACGGCGGGCATCGAGGCGGAGAGATTTTATGAGATATTCCACTGTGGGCTGGAACAGATTTATGGGGATGTAATCAGGAAACATGTGGCCCGGGGACTGCTGGTTTACCGGGAGGGGGAGGCGGGCAGAACCTTATGCCTGACCCCAAAAGGGCTGGACCTGGCCAATTATGTAATGGCGGATTTTCTGGAACCGAAGCCTTTGGAATCCGGGCCATCCATTTAAAAAGTAGGAAAGGCACGCAAAATGTCCTAATCACATAGACTAGAGGTAAGAGTATCCTGTGGAGGCTACGATTGAAGACCTTTCAAAAGCCCTTAACCTCTGGAGAAGAAGCTCACTATGTCCGCCTGCTCAGGGAAGGAGATGCCGACCAGGCCCGGGCAGCCAAGGACACCTTAATAGAGCGCAATCTGCGCCTGGTGGCTCATGTGGCCAAAAAATACCAGAACGTGGATGAAGATATGGAAGATATGATCTCTATCGGCTGTATCGGCCTGATCAAGGCCATAGATACTTTTGATGCAGGCAAGGGCAGGCTGGCCACTTATGCCTGCAGATGTATTGACAATGAACTTTTGATGCTGCTGCGCAGCAAGAAAAAGACTTCCAGGGAGGTATCCCTTTACGAACCCATCGGACAGGACAAAGAGGGGAACGAGATTCACCTGATGGACGTGATTGAACAGGAGCAGCAGGATGTGGTGGAGGCCCTGGAATATCGGGGGAATGTCCAAAGGCTTATGACGCTGATGCGGCAGGAACTCACAGAAAGGGAGCGGGAAATTCTATTACTGCGGTATGGACTGTGGGGGAACAGGGAGCTGACCCAGAGTGAGATCGGTGAGAGGCTGGGGATCTCACGGAGTTATGTGAGCCGGATTGAGAAGAAGGCCCTGGGGAAACTGCGGGGGAAGTTTGAGCAGGGGTGAGGGCGAAAGTAAATAATGTCCAGAAAGGGATAGAGTCAGTTGAGTTATAAGGTAGCTTAACGGGTTCTATCCTCTTTTTATCTGTGGCATTGTATTTAACGAAAATGTTTTGTAAAATGGAATAAATAAGTTGGTTTCATATTGATAACTAAAAAATGAGATGTATGCAAAATGTGTATATTGCAATTTTTGCAGAGACTTCATATGGGTTTTGCATATGCACATAGGGGGATGGGCACCGGAGGGCCGGTATTGTAAAATGATTAACAGAAAGGAAGTGGATAAAATGTATAAGACCAAAACAAATGCGGAAATAGGGAAATATCTGTCAAGGCTAATCCGTGAGAGATTCAGTTCTCAGCGGCAGTTTTGTATAGCGTGCCTCAAGGCGTATGATAATGCCGTGCCGGATGATGTGCAAATCAAGAGGATGACTAACAGGATTTCTCAGATTGTTCAAGGAAAGAGAGCGGTTCAGCTGGAGGATTTCCCTATATTTACGACTCTTCTGGGCGTAACCTGTGAGGATATTATAAGTGCAGGAGAGTGTTCCGCACCGACAGGAAATCATTTGACAAACTACAACATAGCTTTTTCAAAGGATGAAAAGCTTTGGGAAGAGTATGTCCACAGGGAGGACAAGCTGATTCTGAATCTTGATGAATATGGGAAATCAGTTATCGATTATGCGATAGAGTTTAAAAATTTTGATTTTTTAAAGTATTTGATAGAAAAAAAGTATATCTGGTTCGTAGATGATCCCGTAGCCATTCATGTCGCAGATTCTCAATACAATGCAAGCGAGCGATGGATGCTGACTTTTGGAGGCGGTACAAGTATTGAGCGCAGGCAGTGGGAGGAGAGAAATATATCATGCTGGCAGGTTTTCTATTCTGGAGATAATAGGGGTAATGGGAGTAGACGATCTCTTGAACTGGATACTTTGCAGTATAAGCTGTCAGGAAGTGTTGATATGAGAATGCGAATGATTTGTTTGGCACTGGAACACGGTGAAGTCGAGATGTTGCGTCAACTTCGAGCCAGAGAAATTCCATCATTATACGAGGTATCCTATTTAGCGTATTGTTCTGCAGACTGTGACAGCTATTACAATGAGGATATGGTTAAGCAGGTTGCAAAGTCCGGAGAGGAGATATTGAATTATTTTACAGAAGAATTTGAGATAAAGGATAGTTGTGGAACGGTAAATATCTTTGTATTTCCATATATGATGAATCTGATAGACTGCCTTATAGAGAAAAACAGTCCGTACCTGGAAAAAGTATTGAAAGTATCATTAAAGCATAATCAGGATGTGTATAAGAAATTGGTAGAATTGAAAAGTAGTTCAACAAAATACTACACCGAATATTATAAAGATTTGAATCAGTTTCGAGATGCAGCAGGAGTATTGCACAAGATAAGGGATGAAGAAGAATATGTAAAATCCTGTGTAGATAGTACGATAAACAGTATAATGAAAGAAGCCCGTTTTTATGAAAATGGTAATATAATACTTTATAGAGACGGGGGGGATACGCGATGGATTGATTACCAATGTTATTCACGTAAATGGATATTCAAGTAAAAAAGAGATAAATCGTCTGATCCAGCAAGTAAATGACTGGTATGGCAAAATCCGCGAAAAAAGTTTTTGAACGACAGCAATATGCGTGAAAATATACTATGGAGGTATGCAATATGGCTACCATAGAATGCCCCAATTGCAGAGGGCAGATTTCAGATAGGGCAAGAAAAACTGGAAAATCCACCTGAAGAGCATAAATCCGCCCATGAATTGTTGTCAGAATGTTATGATGCGTATTTGACATTTACCGGTTTGGCTGTAAATCTGACAGGCAGCTTAAACACGTTTTCCGAAGATTTTGAGAATGCTGATACAGAATTCCTTCACTGCTATCATGTGATGGAATTTTACGTACAGGATTAGCATCGAAGGTTCAAAAGGGTTTTGATGATTGTCTTGTATGTTATGTGGAAAGCATATATAATAGGGGCATGTATAGTTAGTATATGAACTGTAGGCTATCGAAAGAATCTCTTATGAGCAGTGCATGGGGGCAATTATCATGGCAAGGACCGTTGGGATTGGTATTCAAAATTTTGAGAAGTTAATAATGGAGAATAGTTTTTACATTGATAAAACAGATTTTATCAGGCAGTGGTGGGAAAACAGAGATGATGTGACGCTGATCACCCGTCCACGCAGATTCGGGAAAACTCTGAATATGAATATGTTGGAGAGATTTCTCTCTGTGGAATATGCAGGGAAAGGAAAGGTTTTTGAAGGATTATCCATATGGAAGGAAGGGAAATATCGTGATCTTCAAGGCACCTGGCCGGTAATCTTTTTAAGCTTTGCAGGGATAAAAACTTCTTCTTTTTCTGAGGCAAAAAAAAGTTTGTTTTATCTGATAGAAAAATTGTATAACCGATATGAATTTCTTTTAAAAGTAGATTGCTTAAATGAAAAAGAAAGGGAGTTTATAAAAAGTATTTCTGCAAATATGGATGACTATTCTGCTATTTCTTCTCTGGGTACGCTGTCCGAATTTCTGTATCGCTACTATGGGAAAAAAGTTATTATCCTGCTGGACGAATATGACACACCTCTTCAGGAGGCTTGGATGTATGGCTACTGGCAGGAAATGGTGGAACTCATAAGGGGACTGTTCAACTCCACGTTCAAGACGAATTCCTATTTGGAACGGGCGCTTATGACGGGGATTACAAGAGTCAGTAAGGAGTCTATTTTCTCTGATCTGAATCATTTGACAGTAGTGACATCGACATCGGAGATGTATGCGGACTGCTTTGGCTTTACAGAAAAAGAGGTATTTGCTGCACTGGACGAGTATAGTATGCAGGATAAGCGCACGGAAGTAAAAAAATGGTATGATGGTTTTACCTTTGGAAAATGTAAAGATATATATAATCCATGGTCTATCATAAACTATTTGAAAACTGGAAGACTTGCCACCTATTGGGCTAATACCAGCAGTAATGGTCTGGTGGATAAGCTGATTCGGGAGGGAAGCGCAGAGATAAAGATTTCTATGGAGAACCTGCTGAAGGGGGAACATCTACACAAAGAGATCGATGAACAGATTATTTTTGACCAACTGGATGTGGATGAGAATGCAATTTGGAGTCTGTTTCTGACCAGCGGATATCTGAAAGTGGAGAGTTATGCATTAAATGAGTATACGGGAGCAGACCTGTACGAACTGGCGCTGACAAATAAGGAAGTACAGATCATGTTTCGAAAAATGATAAAGAAATGGTTCTCCGGTACAGGGACAGTTTATAACGGCTTTATCCGAGCGCTTTTGCAGGATGATATAAAGTCCATGAACGCTTATATGAATCGGGTGGCTTTGGCCACATTCAGTTATTTTGACAGCGGAAAAAATCCTTCTATGGAGACGCAGCCGGAACGGTTTTATCACGGCTTTGTGCTGGGACTGGCTGTGGAGTTGGCTGACCGCTATGTCATTACTTCCAACCGGGAAAGTGGTTTTGGAAGATATGATGTGATGTTAGAGCCGAAGAATGAAACGGATAATGCCGTGATTATGGAATTTAAGGTCAACGATTCGCAGGAGGAAATAACCTTAGAAGATACAGCGGATGCGGCATTACATCAGATTGAAAGAAAACAGTATGAGTCGGCTTTGAGAAACAGAGGAATTCCCGGTGCGCGAATCCGAAAATACGGCTTTGCGTTCCAGGGTAAAGACGTTTTGATAAAAGGTCTAATGTGACGCGCAGCTGCCGGAAAGCGATCTGCGGTATATTATGGAAGCCGCAGCAGTTATTGAGCAAAAATTGCTGTGTATTTGGGATTGCTCCTGATGGCATCTGCACATTCTGACGGGAAAGACTGCATATGCTCCAACAATATTTACTGAAACAGGAGAAGGAGTCGGCTTTGCGGCGAAAGCAGAATGCCCCCGATCTCTAAATTGTCTTGTATGTTAAGCGGAGAGCATATATAATAAGGGCAGCTGAAGAGATCGGGAGAAATGGAAATGCCCGGAAAGCTACAGGCTGTCAGATGAGGAGAAAAATATGATCAGTAAAATGAGTTTGTTGCAGTATCTTTCAGAAGAGACCTATCAGACAATCTGCGATCGTCTGGATTTGGATGGCAGCAGCCGAAAAATAAAAGGTAATTTTCGGCAATTTCCGGAGGCATTCGTCTGCCGCGTTCATCCTTACCATATTCAATATGAGCAGTTTGGGCAAGTATGGTTTTTGTCTGTAGACATTGACTGCGAAAAAAACGAAAAAGGGTGTCAGGATTTTGAGAAGACATTGTATGAGGAGTATGTAGGCATATTTGGCCAGGAGGCCATGGGTCATTTTCCCGACTATGAAAACATTTATTGCAGTTACATTGAGTATAGAAATCAGCTGCAGGTTACGAGTGCCGACGAGGTTATAAGGAATATGGCGTTGTTGGGTTGTCCGCCGGAACAGCTTGACGAAAGAAGATGGTCTGAGTATAAAAAGCCGCATGGTACAATTGAATTTTGTGTTTCCAAGGCGGAGGATACCATGATTAAATCAGTGGCGCGATGTCACGGAACCGCTTTGCAGAAGAGAATAAAGGATAAGTCTTTGCATCATATGGGGGCAGGCGTGTGTGTCGCAAAGATGGTCAAAGAAGAAACGGAAAAGGAAATTATGGACTGGCTGTGTTCCAGATACAAAATTGTTGATGTATCATCTCTTTTATGATATCATGTGCTGTACATACAGGATAGCAGGAAGTGGGAATTTTGTATATGTGAAATAGAATCTGAGAAATCTACTGTCTGGTCTGTCTTAAAAGCATGGGATCGCATTTTTTCATAAAGATAACTTCATGGATAAGTAACGGCAAAGGGGAATAATTATGCCTTTTTTGGAGGAAATACTGTGTCAGACCAGGGGAGCGGGAGCCAGGAGAGTATGTGAGCCGCATCGAAAAGAAAGCGCTTAACAAACTGCGGGAGAAGTTTGAGAGGGAGCAGGCGGCAGAAAAATAGAGAGGCAACGGATCAGGGCATGAAACCAGTTCAAACGCAAGGGGTTGAATTGGTTTCATTCCGTTTTAAAGCATTTATACAGAATTTGGAAAGAATGTATGTACGGAGTGAAACGCTTGACCTTGCTGCCAAGAGATAATATAATCCTGTCTTTGACAGTTTTAAAATGATACAACTGCAGAAACCCCAGAGTTTTCGGGGGATTCTGCAGTTTTCTTACTTGGCGACTTATGTAGCGTCGAAGTTATTTTTTTGTAAAAGCTATGATCGATTTTAGTTTGCGTGTGGGGATAATCTCAGCATCGGTCCTGAATCCAAATACATCGTGCAGATGGTCTGTCAGCGGTGTTCTTGTATACTCGGGGACATAGCCTTCTCCGGCTATCTTCAACAACTTATAGTCGCGTAACGTTTGAATGATCCGGTTTGCAGTAAAACCGCTCCCAAGTTTCTTTTCGAGAAGTCTGTAGATCAGCAGTGCAAGATAGCATGTGAGGAAATGGGCCCGGATTCTGTCCTCACGTGATACATATACTGGTCTTGATAAAAAATCCGTCTTCATTATTCTGAAGGATTCCTCGATTTTCCAACGGCCTTCACTTATGGAAAGGATATCCTCAACGCTGTCATCTGTAAGGTTGGTGCATACTGCGTAGAATCCATCATAAGCAGTTTCCTTTCTGACAGCTTCCTCATCCATTTCATACAGCTTCTTTTTGGCGATTTCTCCATCCTTTGTAATGGCAGTTACTTTTACGAAACGTGCCGGGTCGTTAGGGTTTTTCCTCTGTTTCTTAACCTTCTTAAGACTGACCATTTTTTCAGCGCGTTCAAGCTGTGCCTGACGCACATTCCGCTGATAGACAGCGTAGGATGGTGAATAAGTGATGATCATAAGCTGTCCAAGGACAGAGCTGCCATCGTGTATGCGTTCTTTATAATAGATTTCATCCGTATGATCATCTGGGTGCTGCATTATCTCCCGGATGTTTTTTACGGCTTTCCCGTCAGAAAGGCGGCGCCAGTTTGTATCATCCATAGCCGAAATGCGTTCTTCCTCCTTCAGCATTTTCAGTGACTGCGTAACGATGAACCCTCTGTTGCTGACATCATTGAATTTTCTGTTCGCCTCGCAGCCAAGCCCGGCATCTGTACAGACCACAAATTTTTCAAACCCGAAATCCTGGAGCAGTTTCGTCTCTGAGGGCATTAAGGACGGCTGCTCGTTGGCTGCGCCATCAAAGAGACTGAATGAGATCGGTATGCCGTCCCCGTCCATGAAGAGACCCATCTGCACGATGGGATTGGGTCTGTTCTCTTTGCTTTTGCCGTATTTGCGGAGTTCATCCGCCTGCTCGGTTTCAAAGTAGAAGTTGCTGCAATCGTAGTAAAGGACACGGTTGTTCCTTGGGGATATGAAGTTGGAGTTTTTATAGACTTCAGCCTGTATATAATCCATTTCCCGGGCGAGAACGCTTAACCCACGATAAATGTCATGTTCTTCGTAGGAAGGTTTTTCAAGAAAAGAACCTGCAACTTCGTAGGAAGCTCTTTTGCTGTTTGGTTCAAGGATGCGCGCATAGACCAGGTCTGCGGTGATCGCATTCAGATCAAACTTATATTGGTGACGCTTTGCAATGTTCCTAAAAATGTTTTTCATCTTCATGGAGCAATAAATATCCTGGAGAAACAGATATCCGGCACGAAAAGACCTGCGTTCTCCCAGGGCAATTGGTTTTGAAGGGGATAATGGGAGCAGAATCGGAGCGGATGATCCATTAAGGCTGTCAACCTTCTTTTTTGCCCATGCAATGACTTCCTCACGGGAAAGTCCCAGTGATTTCATAAGTTCATCGACCCTTCCCAGTTTTTCAACGTTTTGTGTAATAACTTTTTTGTCACTGAGCCGAATAGATTTTTCGATATAAAGCCTTTCAATACCATTGTCATTTTTAATCCTCAAGCGCATAAACGTCACCTCCATAGGTATTATAGCACAGTAACGCTACATACGCTACATAAAAATGCATTAAATTTGACAAAAAAAAGAAGGCTTAAAGCCCTGTGTATACTGGAGTTGAGCGAAATAGAGTTGTAAAGAAACTGTCAAAGACCCGGGCAAACGCATTTCGAGTGCGCCCCGTTATGACCGCTTCGATACGGCTCCGTATTTTACTCTTCCTATTCTATAGTATAACGGGCCGTTTGGCAAGTGATATTTTTCCAATAAGTCTTGTTTGGGAGGCGGAATTGGGGTATAATGAGCCTGTTGACCCATATAAGGCAGTATCAATTATAACTATTAATCAGAGAGTGACGGAGGAATGGGACATGAAGAGAATCGGCATGTTGACAAGCGGCGGCGACTGTCAGGCGCTGAACGCCGCCATGAGGGGTGTTGTCAAGACCCTGGCGAATTCCAAGGAGAAGGTGGAAATATACGGCTTCCTCGATGGCTATAAGGGGTTGATCTACAGTCGTTTTCAGATGCTGACCGGCAGGGACTTTTCCGGCATCCTGACCAAGGGCGGCACGATTCTGGGCACTTCCCGCACCCCTTTCAAAACCATCCATGATCCGGATGAAAACGGCGTGGACAAAGTGGAATCCATGAAGCAGACTTACCATAAATTACAGCTGGACTGCCTGGTGATTCTGGGCGGCAACGGTACCCACAAGACGGCCAATCTGCTCCGGGAAGAGGGATTGAATGTGGTAACGCTGCCCAAGACCATTGACAACGACCTCTGGGGCACGGATATGACTTTCGGCTTCCAGAGCGCCGTGAATATCGCCACGGACGCCATCGACTGCATCCACACCACAGCCGCCTCTCATGGGCGTGTGTTCATCGTGGAGGTGATGGGCCACAAGGTGGGCTGGCTGACGCTGAACGCAGGCATGGCCGGCGGCGCGGATATTATTTTGCTGCCGGAGATTCCCTATGACATCGACAAAGTGATTGACAAGATTGAGGAGAGGGACAAGAACGGCAGCCGCTTTACCATTATTGCGGTGGCCGAGGGAGCCATCTCCAGAGAGGACGCGAAACTTTCCAAGAAAGAATACAAGAAAAAGATGGAAAAATATCCTTATCCTTCTGTTTCTTATGAGGTGGCCGCCAAGATCCAGGAAAAAACAGGGCGGGAGGTCCGGGTGACCGTTCCCGGCCATATGCAGCGGGGCGGCAGCCCCTGCCCTTACGACAGGGTATTTGCCAGCCGTCTGGGCGCGGAGGCAGGCAAGATGATCCTGGACGGCCAGTATGGCTTTATGGTGGGCTATAAGAACAGGGAGATTGTGCGCGTACCCCTGGAGGAAGTGGCAGGCAAGCTGAAAACCGTGGCTCCCGACGCGGCCATCGTAAAAGAGGCCAAGCTGCTGGGCATCAGTTTTGGAGATTAATCAATGTCGTATACCGCTTTATATCGTAAGTTCCGCCCCGACACTTTTGAGGACGTAAAGGGGCAGGACCATATTGTAACAACTTTAAAAAACCAGATTCGGGCAGGCCGCATCGGACATGCTTACCTGTTCACCGGGACCCGGGGGACGGGTAAGACCACGGTGGCCAAGATCTTTGCCCGGACGGTGAACTGTGAGAACCCCACCCAGGAGGGCCCCTGCGGGGAATGCCGCATATGCCGGGCCATTGCGGCCGGAGCCAGCATGAACGTGATTGAGATTGATGCCGCCTCCAATAACGGTGTGGACAATATTCGCGAGATCGTAGAGGAGGTATCCTACTCTCCGGCGGAGGGGAAGTACAAGGTCTATATCATTGACGAGGTGCATATGTTGTCCATAGGTGCGTTCAACGCCCTGCTCAAGACCCTGGAGGAACCTCCTTCCTATGTGATTTTCATTCTGGCTACTACGGAAGTACACAAACTGCCCATTACCATATTGTCCCGATGCCAGCGCTATGATTTCAAACGCATTACCATCGACACCATCGCTGCCCGGATGCGGCAGCTTACGGAGGTGGAGCAGGTGCAGGTGGAGGAAAAGGCGCTGCGCTATATCGCCAAGGCGGCGGACGGTTCCATGCGGGACGCCCTGAGTCTGCTGGATCAGTGTATCGCCTTTCATCTGGGCAACGAACTCACCTATGACAAGGTGTTGGACGTGCTGGGGGCGGTGGACACGGAGGTGTTCAGCCGTCTGCTGCGCTGTGTGCTGGAGCAGGATGTGCTGGGATGCGTGCAGCTTCTGGAGGAGATTGTCATGCAGGGCAGGGAACTGACCCAGTTTGTGACGGATTTTACCTGGTATATGCGGAATCTGCTGCTGGTACAGTCCTCGGACAATCTGGAGGACGTGATTGACATGTCCTCGGACAATCTGGCCCGGCTCAAGGAAGAGGCGGCGCTGATGGATATGAACCGAATTATCCGTTACATCCGTATTTTCTCGGAACTGTCCGGACAGATTCGGTATGCCAGCCAAAAGCGGATTCTGGTGGAGATCGCTTTGATTAAGCTGTGCCGACCCAGCATGGAGACTTCTCAGGAGGCGCTTCTGGACCGAATCCGGGATGTGGAGGAAAAGGTGGAGAACGGCGTGGCCGTGCTGCCCGGAGGATATGGGGCGAGTCAGGAGACTGCTGCATCCGCCCAGGGACAGGGGATGGGGGTAAAATCAGGCGTTACGCCCCCCCGGCCTCCGGCTGTTCCCGATGATGTGCAGGAAGTGGTCAGCCATTGGTCCGCCATCCTGGGCAGTGCCGGCAATCCAATGAAAATATATTTGAAAGATGCCATCCCCAGTCTGGGCGGGGATAACCGGCTGATGCTGGTGCTTGAGGACGGAGTGGCATCGGACTATTTTACCCAGCATCCCCAGAACAGGGAGCAGCTCCAGAACCTGATCGGAGGCTATATCGGCAAGGAGATAGAAGTTGACATTCAGGTGGCGAGGGACCGGCAGGAGGCCGAAGAAAATTATTATGACCTTCGCAGGGGGATTCCCGGCGTCAATATGGACATTGAGGAAGAAGAATAAAACAGGAGGCAGTTATGGCAAAACGAGGAGGCTTCCCCGGCGGCATGATGCCGGGCAATATGAACAATCTGATGAAGCAGGCGCAGCGCATGCAGCGTCAGATGGAGGAAGGACAGAAAGAACTGGAGACCAGGGAGTTTACAGCTTCTGCCGGGGGCGGCGCGGTGGAGGTCACGGTGTCCGGCAAGAAAGAAGTTCTGAAGGTGAAACTCACAGAGGAAGTGGTGGATCCGGAGGATATCGAGATGCTGCAGGATCTGATTGTGGCGGCGACCAACGAGGCGCTGAAGCAGGCGGACGAGGCCAATGAGGCAATGATGGGCAAGATGACCGGGGGTCTGGGAGGCTTCACGTTCTGATGGAATTGTACAGCGGCTATATCAACAAGTTAATAGAGGAATTGGCGGCGCTGCCGGGGATCGGCGGCAAATCCGCCCAGCGTCTTGCGTTTCATCTGATTAATATGCCCAAAGATAAGGTGGGCCGCCTGGCCCAGACCATCGTGGAGGCCAAGGAAAACGTGAGATATTGCAGAGAGTGCTATACCCTGACGGACCGGGAAGTATGCCCCGTGTGTGCCAATGCCAGGCGCAATCACCGCATCATCATGGTAGTGGAGAATGTGCGGGATCTGGCGGCTTATGAAAAGACCGGCAAATACGAAGGGATTTACCATGTGCTGCACGGCGCCATATCGCCCATGCTGGGAATCGGTCCCAACGATATCAAGCTGAAAGAACTGATTTCCCGCCTGGAGGGGGATGTGGAGGAGGTCATTATCGCCACTAACTCCAGTCTGGAGGGGGAGACCACCGCCATGTATATCAGCAAGCTGATTAAACCCACAGGAGTGAAAGTAACGCGGATTGCCAGCGGGGTGCCGGTGGGCGGGGACCTGGAATATATTGATGAGGTGACGCTTTTGCGGGCTCTGGAAGGGCGTGTGGAAATATAATGTGATTCGGAAGGAGGTACATATGTCTGTTTCTGTTACAAAGAGGAATTTCGGAAAGGACAGCCAGGGCAGGGAGGTTACGCTCTATACCCTGGAGAACCAAAACGGCATGAAGGCGGAGGTCACGGATCTGGGCGCAATCCTGGTGAACCTGTATGTGCCGGATAAGAACGGCAGGCTGGAGGATGTGGTACTGGGCTTTGACAGTGCGGAGGGTTATCTGGGAAACGGCAGCTTTTTCGGGGCCACCATCGGTCCCAGCGCCAATCGCATTGGCGGCGCCTGCTTTGAGATCGACGGTATGTCCTATCAGGTGGATGTGAATGACGGTCCCAACAATCTGCACAGCCATATGGAAGAGGGATATCACAAGCTGCTGTGGGAGGCCCGGGAGGGGGAGGGCAGTGTCACTTTTACCATCCGGGATACCGACGGCAATATGGGTTTTCCGGGCAATAAGGTGCTGCAGCTGACCTATACCCTGGATGAGGAAAATGGTCTGACGCTGCACTATCATGGCGTCAGCGACAAAAAGACGATCCTGAACCCCACCAATCATACTTATTTTAATCTGGATGGGCACAAGGCGGGTAATATCGAGGGGCATCAACTACAGCTTTTGGCCTCCCATTATACCCCTGTGGTGGAGGGAGCCATCCCCACCGGGGAGATTGCTGCCGTAGCGGGAACCGTGATGGATTTCACCCGGCCCAAGGCAGTGGGAAAAGAAATCCGGGAGGAATTTGAGCAGCTGCTGCTGACCCAGGGCTATGACCATAACTGGGTGGTGGACGGATGGGACGGTGGACTGCGCCGAATCGCAGTGCTCACATCGCCGGAGAGCGGACGCCGCATGACGGCCAGCTCCACATTACCCGGGGTGCAGTTCTATGCCGGCAACTGTATCAGTCCCCAGTCCGGCAAAGACGACGCGTTTTACGATAAGAGGAGCGGTCTGTGTCTGGAGACCCAGTACTACCCGGACAGCATTCATCGGCCGGAGTTTCCGTCCTGCGTATTCGGCGAGGAAAGAGAATATGACTCCACCACCGTATATCGGTTTGAATAATATGGCATAAGAAAATTGTCGAAGTGTTTTTTGATCCTCACGACAAGGAATGCTAAAATACCTCTCACCCCCATGCTATATTTATAGCTGAATTGGCTGAAAGTTCAATCAGCATGGGATGTGGGAGGTGTTTTTATGGAATTACCAAAAAATATTACGCAGATCGGCGAAGCAGACCGCACTTGCAAGGTCTATGTGGAGGACTATGTGGTCTCTTACATGAAGCAACTCTGCCGCCGGACCGAGGAAAAGGGGCTTGCCATCGCCCTGTATGGCAAATACACCAAGGAGCAGAGTTTGTCGTATTTCTTTATCTACGGAGCCTGCCAGGTCCTGTCCATCAGCAGGGAGGTACGGCACCTTTCCCAGGCGCAGAACCAGGAAGTGGAACGGCTGCGGCTGCACTATTTCCCAGAGTATGAGTTCCTGGGCTATCATATTTTCAGCGGAGATATGGTGGAGGGCATGCATATCCGGGAACAGGACACCTGCCGGTACATAAAAGGATATGCCTGCTTCTATGAAAAAAATGACAGCATGTTGGCCTACATGGTGGAAAATAAGCCCCAGGAGCATGAGCCGGAACAGTTTGGTCAGGAAAAATATGACCGCGCCAGGGCCAAACAGGAAGAGCGCCGCAGCCAGTACGAACACAAAAACCAACAGACTAATACGGCTTCCGATTCGGACAAGCTCAAAAAACGGGCGGAGAAGGGGGCTCAGGACCCTGCCCAGGCGGCTTCCATGAAAATGATGCGCATGTCGGCGGTGGCCGTTTTCGCGGTGTTGTGCCTGGTGGGAGTGGCGGCCATTACCAGGGAGGACGGAGAGGGTACGCTGGGGGAGCGGGCACAGCAGCTTTGGGCGCAGCTGTGGGACGAGCCTCCCAAGCCCGGCGGCCCCGGTCAGGAAGGGGAAGCGCAGGAGGCAACCGCAGGGATTCATGACTCCGGCACGTTGATGGCAGAGAACAGCCTGGCGGATGCCATACTGCAGGAAAACCAGCAGGCCAGCGAAGTGTCGGGCCAGGCTGTGGCGGGTAACCCCCAGGAAGGGGAAGGCGGCCAGACTGGGGCACAGCCTGGAGCCTCCCAGGAGGGTGGAGACGGACAGAGCCAGGCAGGAGCAAGCGGTCAGGGAGAGACGGCAGGCCAGACGGGAGCAAGCGGTCAGGGAGAGACAGCAGGCCAGACGGGAGCAAGCGGCCAGGGAGAGACATCGGGTCAAACGGGGATAAGCGGCCAGGGAGAGACGGCGGGTCAAACGGGGATAAACGGTCAGGGAGAGACGGCGGGTCAGACGGGAACAGGCAGCCAGGGAGAAACATCAGGTGGAGAGGAGACTCCCGGCCAGGGGCAGGAATCCCTGAACCCGGACTTGCAGGCACCTGAAGTCCAGCCTGGCGGGGAACCTGAGCAGATTCCCACCCAGGGGCCCTCCATTGCTGACATTGAAGCCCAGCAGAAGCCATACTCCGCAAGTTATGTGATCCAACCGGGAGATACCTTGATCGGGATCAGTACCAGACAGTATGGAAACGACAGCTATGTGCAGGCAATTTGCGACTTGAATGGCATCGTCAATCCGGATAACATTCAAATCGGCCAAAAAATTCTACTCCCATAAGAAAAAGTATGTTATACTGGAGGAAGAGATTAGTGTACATGCGAGGATTCGGAATGGCAGATATCAGGAGTTTCAGACAGGAGAGAGAGAAGAGGGAGAAGGGGCAGGCGGACTACCAGCAGAAGATTCGACGCTACAGGCTGTCCCATGTATATCGAATCTCGCTGGTGGCAGCCGCTCTGATCGCCCTGACAGTCCTGGTAACTTTGCAGTACAAAAACCATATTTACACATCCTACGAAGTGGTGGGCACCGTTGATGCGGCGGTGGTGAAGGGGACCAGGAACATGCCTTTGGGCAGTAACATCCTGACCTACAGCAATGACGGCGCCCATTGCACCGATGCCAGGGGCAATATCCTGTGGAACCAGACCTATGAGATGCAGGATCTGATCTTAGCCACCAGCGGAGACGTGGTGGCAATCGGTGATTACAACGGCCGGGAGGTATACATACTGAATCAGGAGAAGAAGCTGGGGGAAGTCAACACTACCATGCCGATCCGGGGCATTGCCGTATCTCAGTCCGGCAGAGTAGCGGTAGCCGTGGCGGACACCAAGGTAACCAGCATCAATATCTATGACCCGGACGGGACCTGGCGTTTCGAGATAAAGACGACGATGAACCAGAGCGGTTATCCCATGGCATTTTCCCTGTCCCCCAACGGGGAACTCCTGGGCCTTTCCTGTATCTATGTGGATTCGGGCGTGATTAAGTCCCGGGTGGCTTTTTATAATTTCGGAACGGTGGGTGAAAACAAAAGTGATTTTTATGTGAACGGTTATACTTACCCGGACACGGTAATTCCCACCATTCGTTTCATGAACAACGGAATGGCTTATGCACTGGGGGATGACAGATTGGTGTTTTACAGCGGTACGCAGATACCGGAAGCTGCTGACACTTATCTGTATGAGGAAGAAGTCCAGGGGGTGTACAGCAATGAGAATTATGTGGGGGTGTTATTCAGGAACAGTTCCACAGAGGAACAGCACTTACTGAAGGTATACCAGAGTTCCGGCAACAGGGTTGGTGAATACTTGTTTAATCTGGACTTTGATCATTTGTTTTTTGGGCAGGACAATTTTGTGGCATATAACGAACAGGAGTGTCTGATTCGTACATTTGGGGGAGTGGACAAGTTTCAGGGAGAATTTGTCAAGGCAGCCAAGGTGATGATTCCCCTGGGGAATAGCTATCGGTATGTGATATTGACCAACGATTCAATAGATACCATACAGCTGAAATAATTGTAGGATCGGAACTGAAAACAGCATAATTCCGGACGGTACTAAAAATGGAGGAAATACAAATGAATCTGATGTTGATTGCGGCAGCCTTATTCGCGCTTTTTAAAGTCGTTGACGGGTACAAAAAAGGGATGATAAAGGAGGTGGTATCCCTGGTGACTCTGATCCTTATGGGGATCATGGTAGTTCTGATCAGCAAAGGCCTGCACAGCTATATGGAAAAAGAGGTGGTAGGGGTAATCATAGCCGTGGTACTGATGGCCCTGTTGGGAGTAGTGCACCATCTTTTGAATGTTGTCTTTTTCTCGGCTAAAATGATTTCAAAGCTGCCGGTAATCAGTTGGATCAACAAAGTGTTGGGGGCTGTCTTTGGAGTTCTGGAAGTGATTTTGACGCTGCAAATTATCTATGTATTCATTATGTATTTCGGACTGGGCATGATAGGTCAGCAGATTTTGGAATATACCAGGGAAAGTATAGTGTTGACCAAGATATATCAATATAATGTGGTTGCCAAGCTGGTGGAAAACCTGATGAACCAGCTTCCTGCGCTTCCCCTGTGATCGGTGAGAAAAATATTTAAAAAAATTTTCCAAAAACTGTTGACAGGGAGAAAAAGATGTGTTAATCTGTTAAAGCTGTCGCAGTGATACAGAGACAGCACGGAGCAAAAACATAGGACATAAGTTCAGAGCATTGATTCAGAATGCGGCTCCAAGCACCTTGACAAATAAACAGCAATGCAACCCTGAAAATTCTTTTAAAAACTTTCCTTATAAAAAGGAAAGAGGCTGAACCCAAATGGGGGAAGCAAAAGTAATTTCAGAGAACAAAACCTAAAAGACAGTAATGCCAGATGACAGAAACTGGCTTGGGTTAAACTTTAAACATGAGAGTTTGATCCTGGCTCAGGATGAACGCTGGCGGCGTGCCTAACACATGCAAGTCGAACGGAGTTACGATGAAACCTAGTGATTCGTAACTTAGTGGCGGACGGGTGAGTAACGCGTGGATAACCTGCCTTGCACTGGGGGATAACACTTAGAAATAGGTGCTAATACCGCATAAGCGCACAGAGCCGCATGGCTCAGTGTGAAAAACTCCGGTGGTGTAAGATGGATCCGCGTCTGATTAGCTGGTTGGCGGGGTAGAAGCCCACCAAGGCGACGATCAGTAGCCGGCCTGAGAGGGTGAACGGCCACATTGGGACTGAGACACGGC
>OFGO01000088.1_pt1 | contig 87185 bp, 75 predicted proteins | sample 1521761 | NCBI WGS metagenome assembly OFGO01 (sample SAMEA3504128, study PRJEB24116) | mouse gut metagenome | biome: mouse gut; feature: mouse-associated habitat; material: faeces | place: Denmark | collected 2011
AAAATGCCTGCTCCGATCCCCCCTGCCAGCCCGCCTGCTGCCAATGCTCCCTCTGCAAAACCATATAGCCTGTTTGCCTGTGAAGCATCTAAATTTAATACTTCTGTTATCAGATATGGAAGTGCGACAATAATCATTGCGGCAAGGAACAAATTAATTCCGCAGATTACAAGAAGGGCTTTTCCGATAACAGGCTTCTCCTTTCGGATAAAGCGGATGCTCTCTGCAAAATCGGTTCTGGCTGTCTTTAATATACCGCCGCCTGAAGTTTGTTTCTGGAACGGTATTTTAATGAAAATTTCCATAACCGCAGACATAAGAAAGCATACCATGCAAACCCACAATACAGGCTTTAATCCATATGCACTGTATAAAATGCCTCCAAGTACAGGACCCATTAAAGACGCAAACGAGCTGATTGTATTGATAATAGAATTTGCTGCCATAAAATTATCCTGATTGGTAAGTGCAGGGATACTTGCCTGCACGGATGGCTGATATGCACCCGCAATGCCATACAAAAAGCTCAATGTGACTGTCAAAAGGAGAATGAGATTCACTCCATTCATAAGCAGAGAAAAGGCTAAGATAACTGCCGCCGTAAAAAAATCCAGTATTACCATAATATTTCTTTTATTAACCCTGTCTGCAACAATGCCGCCAATAGGTGACAGCAAAATGGCAGGAATAAAGGCACACGCTGTAACTGTTCCGTAAAGTGCTGATGAGCCTGTCAAATTTAATAAATATAGCGGTAATGCAAATCTTATTGTTGCATTTCCAAATAAAGAGATAATCTGACCGATGACAACTAACGTAAAATCCTTTGAAAATAGTTTTTGATTCATTCTTTAAACCTCCATTTTTTCTATTCCGTTCGCCAGAACATGATATACAAAATTAGCAATTATAACGAAAACCACGCCCATTGCCAACATTACCCAGACAATATTCTTTGGGGAGATTGTAATGCAATTAGCGAAAATACACACCATAATCAAAGAGCATACAATTGTTGCAACTGCCGAGCGTTTTTTCCATCCAACAGCAGTAGAAATAATGCCTACAGCAGAGGATAAAATGCCCATTAAAAAACTGGAAATCAAAACTGTAAAGAGAAAATGCTCCGTGTTCATTTGTGGCATCATTCCAAAAATATGTGCTGAACTATACATAATGCCTATAACCAGCGTATTACTGATAAATGCAAAGCCCGTTGTAATGCCACTGACAATCAGACATTTTATTCCAAGCATTGTCTTTCGATTGACAGGATAGCCCAATAAGATTACCGCATTTCTTCCGCAATATTCACTGATAATCACTTTTGCCGCAATAACCGCTGACATAACACTAAAGCAGGCAAACGCTAAAGCAGTTGTAAGTGCCAATAATCCATTCCAATTCGCAAACAGTTCTGCTTCTTCGGATGTGCCGCTTCCTAGCCTACATAAATTCATACCTGTTCCCTCCTCATAAAACCTATTACATAATCTTCAATATTCTCTACTGGAGATTTCTGTTCGTCATTTACAACAAACTCACAAACGCTTCGCTTTTTGCTCGTATCGCCGCTTGAAAAGCAGCGGCTCAATTCCTGTTTTATATAACCATCCGAAAGAATGCCTATCCTGTCTGCCGTATGCCTGACTTCTCCGATAATGTGGCTTGAAAGCAAAATTGACATCCCCTCATTTGTCAGCTTTCTCATCAGTCCACGCATTTCTGCAATCGCAACAGGGTCAAGACCGTTAAGAGGTTCATCCAGAATTAACAATTTAGGATGATGAATAATCGCCCTTGCCAGTCCAAGCCTTTGCTTCATTCCAAGAGAATACTCTGAAATCCGCTTCTTATCTGCTTTTTCAAGTCCAACTAAATGTAATGCCCTTGATATATCTGCTTTCTTCTGCATATAGCTCAAATGCATGGATAGAAGCTCGCCCGCATTTAAGTGTTCGTAAAAAGTTGGATTCTCTATTACACTTCCAATATTTGATAAATATTCTGTGTTACTGCTTACTTCTTTGCCCAAAACATAAATACTTCCTCTGTCAATTTGCTGCAGCCCAAGCATCATCTTCATCAAGGTTGTTTTTCCTGCACCGTTAATACCTAATAGCCCATATATCTCTCCTTCATAAATCTTAAAGCTGCAATGGTTTATTACTTGTGTTAATCCGTAGCTTTTTTCAACAGAATTTACATCCACAATAGTTTGCATAATGTCTCCTTTCAGTACCGCACGTCGGTATGTATTTATTTCAAAATATATCTGCCCATTTTAAAGGGCAGAAATTTATTCATGGCAATAAAAAATTCGCAGATTGTGCTTTCTATTGCTTGTTCTTTTGATAGATAGATGCCAGCTCCTGCAATCTCTCTAAGATTTCGCTATCTACAATATCCAGACCAAAGCCTTGCAGCATCTGTCTGAATACCATAAACTTATGGCAGGATTCTTCCTCAGTACTGTCAAATATCATAGGATTCATCCAGACATTTGCTGCAAGCAAAATCAGTTCTGCCAATTGCTCTGGATAATCCGTTTTGATAGAACCATCTGAAATACCCTGCCTGATAATCGGCAAAATATAGTTTGGCGCTGCGTTATCTATGGTATCATGCAAAAGACTGAAAAGAAGTTTCGGGTTATTATGAAAATCTGGAGCTACTGTAAAAATATCGTTCTGTACCGGTCGGCTGATGGATTCCCTAAAAATTGTTTTCAACTTTTCCTTGCCACTAAGGTCAGAACGGTCACGAATGACTGCAAGCATCTGGTTAGATTCAGCCGTCATCCTATCTGTAACAGCAACTAAAATATCCTCCTTTGACTTAAAATGATGATAGATGGCGCCTTTGCTAAGACCGCCTAAATTATTTATAATATCCTGAACGGAAGTATGCTCATACCCCTTTTCCATAAATAAGCGGAAAGCAACATCCAATATTAAATTAACAGTTTCTTCTGGATGCCTATTTCTCGCCATGTTTTCTCACCTCCTTAACATACTGCTGGTATGTATCTACATTATCATACTATCAGTATGTTTGTCAAGATATTTTATAGTGCATTTATAGAACGGAAATTGATTTTATAATAGTGGCAGAGTTTTGTACTCCGCCACTATTCCTCTATACATATACGATTTCGCTATTTACAATCTCCCTTGCGCAAGCCCTTATGTTGTTTAACCGTCCTATCCATTCTAAGGCGTTTTCTGCCTTTAACCGTTCCGTTATGCCCTGTGTCTGTTTCATGCCCTCTATGAGCCTTTCAAAGCGTTCCTGCGCTTGCCTGTCAATGTCGGCAAGATAGGTGTTGAGTTTGCCGTTTGTGAGAAGATTGATGTATATAACCCTGCGGTACTGCTTCAGATAATCCAAGTGTCGCTGTCCCCATATACCTATGGGCTTCTCTTCTTCGGTTGGTAATCTCAAATCTGGGATGAGATATCCATTTTCTTCGTGATATGTGCCGCCTAACTGTTCAAATAGTGATTTCATATGCAAAAACTCCTTTTCTGTATGATTTGGTTTCTGCGGGGTATCTGCAAGCAATGTATCAGCAGGCTGTATGTATATACTATCTTTAAGTTAAGTAATCCCCCTGCATCACGCTGCTTCCTTTTACCCAGATCTCTTCCTCTACAACTTTCGCTGCACAGTTGGGCATCAGCTTTCCGACGGAACCTGCTTTTTTGTTCCATGCCAAATTCGTGCTGATGACAGGCACGCACTCTGTCATGCCGTATCCCTGCAGGATCGTTATCCCGTATCGTTCAAACAGCGAAATCCATGCCCGATTTAAATATGCGCCGCCGCTGCAGATCATATGCAAACGGTCTCCAAATACGTGATCAACCTTCCTCTTCTTATTTCGAACAAAAAAATTTTCATTTTTTGATTCTGCCTTTCGATATTTTTTCATTAGTAACAGTGTTTCCATTTTAATTCAAAATATCGAGTATTACTTTTCTCTATAATTCTCGTATTGACTATTTTTTTGTTTTGAAACCTAAAAAGAAAGAGTGTTTTTACGATTATTCTTTTTGTATCATATGAAAATATTTATTCAATCTTTTTAATCAATCGTCGAATTTTGTCGTCAAATTTTTCTCTTTTATATTTTACAAGCCACCTTTTCACATGCTATAATTTTCTCAACATTTTAGTAAGACGATAATATACCAAAAATAAAATTAAACCACTTCGGTGTTTTAATAAAATACAAAAAGGAGAAAAAATTATGCGAACAAACAACACAATTGTAAAATGGAAATGGATTGCCGCCGTATTTTTTGCAATTTCTATGACTGGCGCAATCGTAGGGTGTGGAGGAGAGGATGCAGTAAAAGATGTAACTAATGACAAACAAGCAGAATCTGGGAATTCTGAAACAAAGATTGATGATTCAGAGGAAAGTGAACCAGAAGATACCGATTCAGAAGAAAAAACTGAGTTTTACATGGGTGAAACAGCAGAACAAGGAGACGTTCAATTTACCCTTGTAAATGTCTATGAATCCTCTGGAAGCGAATTAATAACACCGGACGATGGTAATATTTTTTTGGTATGTGAGTTTGATATTTCAAATAATTCAGAAGAAGACATAGGCATCAGCTCTGTGATGAATTTCGAAGCATACTGTGACGACTACTCCTTAACTCTGGATATAATGGGTCTTCAAGTTCCAGAAGCCGAAGGAAAGAGTCAGCTAGACGGAAACATAGCCTCAGGAAAGAAAATGAACGGCATTGTTGCTTATCAGGTTCCATCCGATTATAAAACTATGGAGATAAATGTAACTCCTGATTTTTGGTCTGGCAAAGATATAAAATTTATTTATAGCAAATAATTTATTATTTGTTGATTTAAAAAAATCCGCTCTATCTATTGATATTCCTATTAGGTTCACGTTATCAATTGTTAGACGGATTTTATTATGTCTATAAAATTCAAATACAATAAAGAAAGAGAGTAACCATGACAAAAAGACTATTAGCATTTTTATTTTTTACACTATTGTCTGCAGAACTGGTCGCATGTGGAAACAACAAGACCGAAAATAGCAGAAGCCCAAAAGAATCTATAGAAACAGAAACTTCGCAAAGAATAACTGTCGAAGAAATAACCTTGGACAATACAGAAATATCTCACGACTCACAAGCTATTGAAGAAAATCCTCAAAATACGCCCGAAAATAAGCCAGAACATACCCTTAACGATATCGAAAATTATTTGCTGGACCAGGGTCTTTTGTCTGGCGAAAGGACGCAAATGGCTGCTGGTTTAATCGGTGGCATTGACGGTTTTAAATATTCAAGCTCTGCGGGCGAAATATATGAGTATGACGTAAATTCGGACGCCTACAAAAAGTTATCAAACGGAGAATCAATCACCTTGGAAGGTATGGAAGGGTATTCCCTAAAAGCAGTTTCCACAAACGGCAAATTTGTCCTTTTTGGTGAAAATATCCCACAGGAACTTATTGATGCCTTTGATGCTTTCAATTAAAATGGTACTGTAACCAAAAACCGCCCAGCGTTTCCGGCGCCAGACGGTTTTCTAATCCATCCTGGGATGATTCTTGAAAAGCATATTGCAAACCAAATTTGCATATGCTATAATGCCGTTAGGCAAAGCGAAAGCCAGTGTCCATATGGCACAAATAAAAACCCCCGGACTGCATTCCGAGGGTTTTGTTTTTGGCTAGTTGTCATTGCCGTTACTGTCTAGCCATTTGATGATGTAGTGGCAGGCCACACCACCCACGACAGTAACCAAAAGCGAAGCCAGTATATCCATATGACACACCCCCTTTCCGTTGCCGGACTGGGAATGACAACACAGGCATTATATCACAATCCTATTTGTTTCAGCAAGAGAAAACCGCCCAGTGTTTCCGGCGCCAGACGGTTTCTAAGCTCACCCAAAAAAGAAGTTGTGGAGGTTATTGCTGATAAACAAATATGATAAAAAACAAAAAATAGTATAGAACAATAAAGATATATAAACCTAAATGTCTACAAGGTGTCTACAAAAACTCCTGTAATCTCACTAAACAAAGGCATGGCTTCTTGACTTTTAATCAAGTTGTCCGGGGTTCGAGCCCCCGATGTCTCATTCATAAGTATGTGGGAATCCTTGAAATACAAGGATTCCCGTTTTTTTGTATCATCTGAAATTTGATTACACTTTTTTAAGGTTTGATGAAAGCATCTCTTTTTTAATTGCTGTTGCGGCAGGCGAGGTGTACCATCCCGTTTGCAAAAGGTCAAACAGCAATGACAACCAGACGAAAAAGAAAACCCCAAAGCTGCCGCTTTTCATTCCAACTTTTGTATTCTAATATCTCTTTATTTTACGCGCTGCCGTCTTTTCAAACTCCTTCTCGCGAACGTTTAATTTTACAACTTTTTTATACGCAGGCGCTTCTTTATTATATGCGTCTATGATTTTCTGCAGGGACGCTTTGATATCCGAAATCTGATGTTTTTCCGCATAGTTTATATAAAAGGCACAGAGCGCGAGAGCGTTCCAAGGCACAAAGAGATAAAAGAAAACCTTGCAAAGTCAATTATCAAAAGGTGTGGGCTGAAGTAAGCCCACAAGAATTTAGGAGGTGTTTTAATATGAAAAATTCTTATCCAATTATTTTAGTGCCTGATAAGGTAGGTTATGTGGTGTATGTTCCTGATTTCGATATAAATACCGAGGGGAACACGCTGACGGAAGCTATTGAAATGGCAAGGGACGCAATAGAGGTTGTCGGCATTGATATGGAAGACGATGGGGAGTCTTTGCCAGAGCCAACAGCAGTATCTGAGGTAAAGGCTGATTCGACGGATATTGTAACGCTTGTGGACGTGGATTTCGGAGAGTACCGCAGAAAAAACGATATGAGGACGGTTAAGAAAAACTGCACAATACCGTCATGGCTGAATTTTGAAGCTGAAAAGGCAGGAGTGAATTTTTCTGCAATATTGACGGCGGCACTCAAAAGCGAGTTGAAACTTCAAAGCCGTTAGGAAGAGTGTTCCGGCACTCTCTTTTTCTTCCCCCCCCTTTTTACCAATATCTGATATATTTTGGCATTTTGAAAATACGTCAGTATGCCTTGAGTTTCCGCAAACTGTAATTCCAAAATGAATATAATCTCCCAAAGTACCAATCTGCCACTTTTTTGAAAAATATAGAATGGCAGTTCTGTAAATAGAGGTACTTTAATAAGCCCCACCGGAATCGGACTTTGGGAGACATATTCTTTTATCTATTCAAACAGCCGGCTTAAGGCAGAATTGACGGTATGCAGGGCGCTTTGTCCGGAACCAAATGCCATGCACAAGGTGAGATAAAAATTTAATGAATTGATCGCTTTCAGCTTCCGTACCCTAAAGTTTTCAAACTGGAACAGTTGCTTTTTGCAACGGAAATATTCTTCGATTTTCCATCTGGAAAAGTAAAGTTTCGCCGTTTTTATTACATCATCTTTGGATTTGATGTCCCCCCCCCTTTCTCCCACATGAGGCAATGGTTGGTTAATAGTTGCCTTTTTATGATGATAAAGGGCGGCAGCATTTTTGCTATTCATACTTTTTTAATAACTGTTTAAATATTACTATACCTATTACAATTTGAAAAATTAAATAGCCGCCTAGATATAGCACTGTTAAGCGTGAATTATCAATGACTTCAAGTTGTCCCAATATGGAGAAGATGATTATTGAAATACTAACTGTCATAAGCCCGATAGCATACGCATAGCGCCCGGATTTATCTCTTAATTTTGATTTTAATTCATCGTGAAGTTCGATTTTTTCATTTTCTATTTTTTCTTGATACCGTTTTTTGTTTTTAGATGTATTCCAGTAAAAGTATTTACAGGTCATAACAGTACCAGAACAAATGGCTCCGGCAGCAAAACCGATAAGTAAACTGTCCAGCACACTATCAGTTAGCAGTGCTGCACCCAAAAGAATAATACCTACCAAAGTAAACAAAATACCCTCTAATAAATTACCTTTTTTCATCTTTGCAACTCCTTTCATGAATAAAAATTTCTTCGATTTGTTTACCAAAAAAATCTGATATTACAAAAGCTAATTCTAAAGAGGGATTATATTTCCCCGTTTCTATTGAACTGACGGTTTGCCTTGAAACTTTAAGTGCTTTTGCAAAATCTTCTTGATTCATGCCTAATCTTTTCCTTAATTCTTCAACCCTGTTTTCCAAATAATGTCACCTCCGTTTTGACAAGGTTCCTTTACATTTTCATTATAGTAGGATAAGGCGGTTTTGTCAAGGCTCCTTTACAAAAGTTTTTCTTATAAGTTGCACGGAATAGTGGGTGGCTGCCTATCAAAATCTTTGTGTTAATTTATCGCACATGAGCATTAATCTAATGCTTGAAAAATTTATATTGGAGTGTATTATGAAACGAAAGACAGAATGGATTTTATGTCCTGTTTGCGGAAATAAAACTCGTGACAAAATCAGAGAGGATGCTGTTTTGAAAAACTGCCCTCTCTACTGTCCAAAGTGCAAACGTTTCTGAATTATGTAATCAGGACGTTTCAATCGTCCCGATTTTTCGGAAATACCGGGTATCCGTTACCCTGGATGTCGGTGGTAATCTCATTAAGATGCTGTTTTCTGGAGCGGCGTTTCTTTTCGTTGATGACGCCGCTTTCCCAGGCTCCTTTTGGAGCCGTGCGGATTTGTTTGTCTTTATCGGTTACTTTCATGGCAGCCTCCTGAACTTTTTATATTAGTATGAGCAAAATATATCGTATTATGAGTGGAGAGAATAACGGAATTTTTAAGGAATTTTTAATTGTATTTATGGATGGATAATGATAAGATGGTTACGGATATTCGGCAATATGCAGCCGTCTGGTTTGCGTTTGAGAAATACGCAAAAGGCGTTGAAGATATACAGGAGGAAATATGGGTAAGAAGAAAATCGGCATTATTCTGGGGGCGATAGCAGTTGCGGCAGTATCAGCCGCTGGTATCTGGTATTTTTTGGGGAATCAGGGAAGGGACAGCAACGACAGGGTTTATGTGGAAAAAGTATCTGCCGTCATGGGAAATGTTACCGGCGCGCAGAACCGCTATTCCGGTGTTGTGCAGCCGCAGGAGACGGTGGAAGTAAAGGCGGACTCGGAACGGACGATTGCCGAAGTTTTAGTGGAAGTAGGGGATACCGTAGAAGAGGGGACGCCGTTATTTCGTTATGATACGGAAGATTTGACATTGGAGTTAGAGCAGGCAAAGCTGGAGCTGCAGAACCAGGATATCGAGATCAGCAACTACAGAAGCCAGATTACGGAATTAGATAAAGAAAGAAAAGCCGCCGCCGAAGGGGATAAATTTGAATATACCACACAGATTCAGACGTTAGAAACGCAGATCAAACAGGCGGAATTCGAAAAATCCAGCAAGAAGCTGGAAATGGAAAAAATACAGAAAAAAGTTGACAATTCGCAGGTGACAAGCAATACATCCGGCATGATTAAATCCATTAACGACGGAACAAATACGGACGAAGAATCTTCTGCATTTATTACAATTCTCTCTTCCGGTGAATACCGCATCAAAGGGATTGCGAACGAGCAGAATATCGGAACCATTTCGCCGGACGCAGAGGTGATCGTTCGTTCCAGAGTGGATGAGAGCATTACCTGGAGCGGTGTAGTAGAAAGCCTGAATACGGAGGAAACGGATAAATCTTCAGAAGACGATAATATGATGATGGGGTCCGATGATTCCATGGGTATGTCTTCCAGTGATTACTCCTTTTTTGTTACGCTGGATGAGACGGACGGGCTGATGCTGGGACAGCATGTGCTGATCGAACTTGATCAGGGGCAGACCGAGGAAAAAGAAGGCATCTGGCTTTACAGCGGATATATCGCATTTGATCAGGCGGAGGGCGGATTTTCGGAAAACTTAAACGGCTCTACCGAGATGTTGGATATGGGCATGATGGATTATGGGACGGAGCAGTCGTATGATTATGAATATGACACGGAATGGTCCGATGATTTGGAATACGGTACGGAATGGGTAGACGATTTTGAAACGGGTACGGAGCTGATGCCGGATGGAGCGGCGCAGTCTGCCTATGTTTGGGCGGACGACGGAACGGGGAGACTGGAAAAGAGAGCCGTTGAACTGGGCGAATATGATATGGAACTAGATAAATATGAGATTTTGTCCGGTCTAAGCGAGGATGATCTGATCGCGTTTCCGATGGAAGGATTGTATGAAGGCGTGAAAACCGTGACAAATATGGACGAAGTGGATTATTCTTCCGGTTTATATAACCAGGGCACGGAATCCATGTGGGAGGAAGGAGAATACGGCGATGACGCTGATTTTAACATGGACGGCGATTACAGCGGAGAAATGGGCGATGGAATGGAAGACGGGATGGATGCAAATGACGGCATGGACGGCGATTTGGAATCGGACGACGGAAGTATCGGAGAAGACAATGCAGGAGATGATTCGAACGGGGATTCAGTCGGGGGAGATGACGAAGCATCGGACGGCGTGGCACCTGAGCCCGAAGAGAAACTGGATCTTAAGGGTTTTCTGAAAGCGGAGGGAATTCTATGATACTGGAATTGAAACATATTTATAAAGATTATCATTCGGATAAACTGACGGTTCCGGTCTTAAAAGATGTTTCGCTTCAGGTAAGAGAGGGCGAATATGTCGCTATTATGGGACCGTCCGGTTCCGGAAAAACAACGCTGATGAATATTATCGGTTGTCTGGACCGTCAGACAAAAGGAGAATTTTATCTGGCGGGGACAGACGTTGCCGCCTTAAAAGATAAGGAGCTTTCCCACCTGCGTTTAAACAGTATCGGCTTTGTTTTCCAGAGTTTTCATCTTCTTCCGAGAGAGTCTGCACTGGAAAATGTATCGCTTCCGTTAAGCTATGCCGGGATTAAAAAGAAAGAAAGAAAGGAACGGGGACTTTCTGCTTTGGCGAGAGTGGGGCTGGAAGATAGGGCATCATTTATGCCGACGCAGCTTTCCGGCGGGCAGAAGCAGCGTGTTGCCATTGCAAGGGCTATGGTGAACAGTCCGAAGCTGTTGCTTGCGGATGAGCCGACCGGCGCACTGGATTCAAAATCAGGCGCGCAGATCATGCAGCTGTTTCAAAAATTAAATGACGAAGGAGTCACGATCGTTATGATTACGCATGATAAAAATATTGCGGATCATGCCGGGCGGATTTATCATATCATTGACGGGGAGATTTCGGAAGAAGCAGGAGAGGAGGCCCGCGGATGAAAAAAGCGAAAAAATATATCATTCTGTGTATCGTTCTCCTTGTGCTCGTCGGGGCCGCCGCCGGGGGAGTCTATGCGTATCAGGCGTATCAGGAAGAAAATATGCAGGCTGAGGTAATTCCCGTTTCCAACATCAATATGGGCTGGATGTCGGATTCCATGACAACTTCAGGAAACGTCATGGACGATTATACGCAGGCGGTATATTTAGAGGATAAAACGGTGTCTGAGGTAAAAGTAGAGGAAGGGACAGCAGTAAAAATCGGAGATCCTCTTCTGGTATACGATACTTCAGAGGCCAAGCTTCAGATCGAAATGAAAAAACTCGAACTGCAGGGAGTAAAAAACAATATTACACTGGCAAAACGCGAGATTGAAAAGTTAAAAAAAATCAAGCCCGTATCCAATACGGCGACGGGAAGCTCCGGTACAACGGGATCTGCTTCCGGCACGACAAAGAATCAGGCGGCAAAAACGCCGGCAAAGACGACAACAAACAAAAAAAGTTCAACCGTGGTTGTGATTCAGGTTGAGAAAAAAGACGGCGACGCCTATAATTATATCGATAAAACGGCAAAACCTTACGAAGGAAAAGGAACCGTGGATATGCCGTACCGGTTTTTGTGTACGCAGGAATGTTATGTCATGGGTTCCTATCTGAATTGGCTGGTGAAGGAAGAAGAAGTCGCGGCATTTGAAATCTGGAGCGGCAACAGCAGAGAGGAAGGTACGCTGGTCAGTTGCTGGACGGTAAACGGAGCAGAATTTGCATCGGTCAGTGAAAACTCTAAATGGCTGGTTGCGACGCAGGAACAAATGGAAGACGAGGTTGTCATCGAAGAAGAACCGGAATCTGAAACGAAAAATCCGGGGACTACGGCACCGTCTTCCGAAAGCGAGAGTGAAGCGCCGGAAGAAAACACGTATACTGCGGAAGAGTTAAAAAAAGAAATTTCGGAAAAAGAAGGCGAATTGAAGAAGCTTGAGATTGAACAAAAGAAGATGAGGCTGGAGCTGAAAGGGCTTAGGAAGGACAGAGGAGGGGCGACGGTAACGGCAAGCATCAACGGTGTGGTCAGAACGGTAGGAGACCCCGAAAATCCTCCTGCGGACGGTTCTGCTTTTATAGAAATTTCCGGCGCCAAAGGTATGTATGTGAAGTGTTATATCAATGAATTGATGCTTGATCAAATCAAAGTCGGTCAGGAAATTTCTGCGAATAACTGGAATACCGGGCAGGACTATCCGGCTGTCATTACGGAGATTTCGGAATATCCGATGGATGGCAGAATGTATGGAGAGGGAAATCCGAACGCTTCTTATTATCCGTTTCTGGCATATATAGAGGAAGCAGAAGGACTTACAAGCGGCGATTATCTGGATGTTTCCATTACTCCCGTCAGCACGCAGCAGGAGCAGAATTCTCTGTATATTGAAAAAGCGTATGTAAGAGAGGAAGACGGAAAATCTTATGTGCTCAAAGCCGGGGAAGATAACCGTTTGGTGAAGCAGTATGTCCAGACGGGAAAAGTGGTGTACGGTTCTTCGATCGAAGTCAAATCCGGATTATCGGAAACAGACCGTATTGCATTTCCGTACGGAAAGTCGGCAAAAGAAGGAGCCAAAGCAATAGAAGCGAAACAGTAGGCGCAGAGAGGATTATATATGTTAGAAAATATACGGTTATCGTTCAAGGGCATCTGGTCTCATAAGATGCGGTCATTTCTGACGATGCTGGGAATTATTATCGGTATTGCAGCGATTATCGCCATTGTTTCCACGATCAAGGGAACCAATGAGCAGATTAAGGAAAACTTGATCGGGGCGGGTGACAATACGGTTAAAATTGCATTGTCTCAGGGGGACTGGGCGTATGAAATGTCGGGTGAGGGAATCCCTGCCGGAGTTCCGGTTATTGACGAGGATGTACTAAAGCAGGTCAAGCAAATCGACCACGTAGAAAACGCGTCGTTATATCTGTCCAGCCAGGATTATGACGGAGTATATTATCTGAATACTTCGTTGGCCGGAGGGTATGTGATCGGAACCGATCAGAATTATTTTGATACCTGCAACTATGTGATTCAGCGCGGCAGAGGATTTACGGAAAGAGATTTTTCGGAGTTCCGTAAGGTGGCACTGCTGGACCAGGATTCTGCCGACACTCTGTTTCAGGGGGAAGACCCTCTGGGAAAGACCATCGAGATTAAAAAAGAACCTTATATTGTAATCGGAATCGTTGCCAAGTCCAAAAAATTTGAACCGGTAATCAACAGTATGGAAGATTATTACACGTATTCTCAGATTTCTTCCGGAAAAGTGTATGTTCCGGATGCTACGTGGCCCATTATCTACCGGTTTGACGAACCGCAGAATCTTGTTATCAAAGTGGATTCGACCGACTATATGGCGGTTGCGGGAAAGGCAGGAGCAAATATATTAAATGCCCGTCTGAGTACGAGCGATGAGACGTTAAAATACCAGGCGGAGGATTTGCTGAAACAGGCGAAAGAAATTCAGGATCTGAGTAAGTCCACGAATAACATGTTGATCTGGATTGCAGGGATTTCTCTGATTGTCGGAGGGATCGGCGTGATGAACATTATGCTGGTTTCCGTTACGGAACGTACGCAGGAAATCGGTTTGAAGAAAGCAATCGGGGCAAGAAAATCCAATATTTTGGGACAGTTTCTGACAGAGGCGGCCGTATTGACCAGTCTGGGAGGCGTTCTTGGAGTTGTGACCGGAATTGTGCTCGCTGAGGCTATTTCCAGATTAAGCGAAATGCCGGTTTCGATCAGTATACCGGCGGCAATGGTTTCCGTTTTGTTTTCGATGTTGATCGGAATCGTATTCGGAATGCTGCCGTCTTATAAAGCTGCGAATCTGGATCCGATCGATGCATTGCGGAGAGAATAGACGAAAAAACGGGCGTGTGTCAGACCGCCCGTTTTTTGTTGTATGGAATTGTTTATAATTATTTATATTTTGCCAGGAACCTATGCCGCCGGTTTGTTTCCGTGAAAATTGGATGGCAGGGATCGATTTTGCCGATCATTTGGCGTCAGGTGTTTCGCATTCCAATACTCCAGGTACAAAGCCGCACTCTGCCAGAAGTTCCATATCGTTTTCGATGGAGATACCGGAAGTGGTAAGCATATCCCCGGAGATGGCGGCATTTGCACCGGATAAGAAGCATGCTTTTCCTTTGTCCGGCAGCAGCCCCCGGCCTCCTGCAAGCCGAATTGCGGCTTTGGGAAGCAGAAACCGCAATATAGCGATCGTACGGCGGATTTCCGGGTAAGGAAGCGGCGGCTGGCATTCTAACGGCGTGCCGGGAATCGGATTTAATACGTTGACCGGCACGGAAGAAACCGAAAGTTCCCGCAGGGTCAGCGCCAGATCGATCCGATCTTCCATGGTCTCGGAAAGACCGATGATGCCGCCGCTGCATATCTGCATACCGGCAGCCTTTGCCGCCCGGATGGCGGCGATTTTATCTGCGACAGTATGCGTTGTACAGATGTGCGGAAAGAAACGTTCGGATGTTTCCAGGTTGTTATGTACGCGGACCGCTCCGGCATCCAAAAGCATCTGATACTGTTCTTTCTGCAGAAGACCTGCCGATACGCAGACTAAAATCGGGCAGCTTTCTTTAATTTTACGGATAGATTGGCATAAGGATGCAATCTCGTCTTTGTCTAATGCGCGCCCGGAAGTGACGATCGAGTAACGCAGAACGCCGCGGCTGGCATAACGGATCGCATGAGAGACCAGCGTATCCGCATCGAGCAGAGGGTATTCTTCGATTTCTGTCCGGTAATGCACAGATTGTGCGCAGTATTTGCAGTCTTCCGAACATCTGCCGCTTTTGGCGTTGACGATCGTGCAGATATCAAAACGATTTCCGCAAAAGTGCATGCGGATCCGGTCTGCCGCTTTGCAAAGTTCATCCAAAGGCTCCAGAAGCAGTGAAAGAGCGTCTTCTTTTGTTGCCAAATATCCCAGGTAAATTCTTTTTTCTAATTCTGTAACACGCATGGTCGTTCCTCCTGTCCGATTGTGAAAAACACAGTTAGATACTGTCTAATAAGTGCGCTTTTTGTAAAGCGGCACGGATCAGCATGCCAAGTTTTGATGCGATCAGGATTTTGGCTGCGTCTCCGATCAAAAACGGAAATACGCAGACCGTTAACGCATACCATATCGTACAGCCGGCTTCAAAGACAAACCAGATTGTCCCGAACGCATAGGCGGCAAGCGTACCCAGGATCATGCCAAGGACAGACATGACGGTTTTTCCGTGATTTTTTTGGATAAAGATTCCGGCAATGACAGCCATGGCAATAAATCCGACCAGATAGCCGCCGGTAGGTCCCGCAAGTTTTGCCAGCCCGCCTGAATATCCCGAAAATATAGGAAGTCCAGCGGTTCCAAGCAGCAGGTAGATGCAGTAACTGAGCGTGCCCAGTTTTGTTCCCAGAAGGTATAACGTGATATAAATCACGAAATTTGTAAGTGAAATGGGGACGGGACCGATGGGGATGGATAACGGTCCCAGTACGCATAGAACTGCCGTCATCAAAGCGGCAGCTGCCATCTGGTAAACGGACAGCTTTGTGTTTGAAATGGTTTTGGATTGATTGTTTGATACATTCATAGATGGTAACGCTCCTTTTTGTTTTTTATGATTTTATTTGATTTCGGATCGATTGTCAACCTCATAATTACAAAAGGTTAACAATTGAAAATGATTAAAATTTATGGAATATATACAAATCTGTCTGGAATATACTATTTGTTATGTAATAAAGCGCTAAAAAAATTGTATGAAAAATAGATACGATTCCGGAAAACAAAGCAGGTATTGTAAAAAAAGACGGCATAAATATGGAAAAAAAGGGTCTAATTAACGAAAAATCCAAGAAGTGGAAGAATGTCCGTTTTTTTGACAAAACAGAAAATAGATGGCATAATCGTGTTCGTAACCGGGGAAACTAGAGCTGTTATTTAGTTATGAAAGGAATGAAGGTTATGACAGAAAAGAGAGTATGGTTTAAAGATTCCGAGGAAGTAGAAAATTTTGTAAGCGCAGCAGGACAATGTGATTTTGAGATTGATATTTTATGCGATCATATTTATATTGATGCGAAATCTATTCTGGGAGTGCTGGGTCTCGGTCTTAGGAAGGAACTGACAGTAAAATATTTTGGTGAGAACGCAAAATTTGAAAACACATTGAAGAACTATGCGGTAGCATAAATGCAATCCCCTCAAGACAGAAAGCATCACGATTCGGCAGTACAACGGATGGTGATGCTTTCTTTATATCAAAGCAGCAGGAAATGGATGTGAAATAAAATGGATGAGCTTCCCTTGATTAAAATATCCGTGCGTAATCTGGTAGAGTTTATTCTGCGGTCCGGCGACATTGACAATAGGATCGGTTTTTCTATGCGGGCAGACGCTATGCAGGAGGGCGGCAGGATACACAGAAAGATCCAGAGATCGATGGGGGCTTCGTATCAGGCGGAAGTTCCGTTAAACATTCAGATCGATGCGGATGCGTATCTGTTACAGTTAGAAGGAAGAGCGGACGGTATTATTCAGGATGATACGGTAGTTATTGATGAAATCAAAGGCGTCTATACAAATTTGGAATACCTGCAGGAGCCTGTGACGGTCCATAAGGCGCAGGCAATGTGCTATGCTTATATGTATGCGAAACAGAGCAATCTTTCGAATATCGGCGTACAGATGACATACTGCAATATGGATACGGAAGAAATCAAACGTTTTACGGAAACATTTTCTTTGGAAGCATTAGAGAAATGGTTTTTTGAACTGGTCGGGGAATACCGAAAATGGTCGGATTTTCAGTTTGCCTGGAAAGAAAAGATGCAAAAGAGCATCCGGGAACTTTCCTTTCCTTATGCGTACCGGAAGGGGCAGAAAGAGCTTGCGCAGGATGTATATCGTACGATTCTGCGCAGAAAAAATCTGTTCATCCAGGCGCCTACCGGAACGGGTAAGACGCTTTCCGTGTTATATCCCTCCATTCTGGCGGTCGGGGAGAATCTTGCGGATAAGATTTTTTATCTGACGGCGAAGACGGTGACGCAGACCGTGGCAAAAGAGACATTTGCGCTTTTTTACCGGCAGGGATACCGGGCGAAAGTCATACAGATTACGGCAAAGGAAAAACTCTGCCTCTGTGAAGAAATGGACTGTAATCCAATCAGCTGTCCCTATGCAGAAGGACATTACGACCGGGTCAATGCTGCCGTGTATGAGTTGCTGCGGGAACAGGACTTTTTTACCAGAGAGATTTTGAGCGAATATGCCCAAAAATTCAGGGTCTGTCCGTTTGAAATGTGCCTGGATGCCGCAGTATGGGCAGATGATATTATCTGTGATTATAACTATGCGTTTGACCCCAACGTCTGTCTGAAACGTTTTTTTGCGGAAGGGCAGAAAGGCAATTACATTTTTCTGGTGGATGAGGCGCATAATTTAGTGGAACGCGGCAGAACGATGTACAGTGCGCATCTTTATAAAGAAGATTTTCTTTCTTTAAAAAAGATATTGGGAGGAAAAGAGAAGCGGCTGCGCCGGGAGCTTACGCAGTGCAATAAACTGCTGTTGGAGTATAAGCGAAACTGCGATACGTATCAGGTATGCCGGGAAGAAATTTCACATTTTATATTTGCGCTGATGCGCCTGGCGGAACGGCTGGATGTGTTTTTGCAGAATCGTACGGAAGCTCCGGGAAAAACAGAGGCGTTAGAATTTTACCTGAATCTCCGGCGTTTTTTGAATATTTATGAGCGGCTGGACGAACGGTATATTGTCTATACGCAGCATGAAACGGACGGCAGGTTTAAAATCCGGCTGCTTTGCGCCGACCCGTCCAAAAACCTGCAGGAACGCATGGACAAGGGAAGGAGCAGTATTTTCTTTTCGGCGACGATGCTTCCGATTCAGTATTATAAGGATATGCTGAGTACAAAAGAAGATAATTACGCCGTATATGCACAATCTTCGTTTTCCGGTGACCAAAAGCTCGTATTAATCGGCAGAGATGTCAGCAGCCGGTATAAACGGCGCAACGAAGCGGAGTTTCAGAAAATGGCAGCGTATATTGCACAGCTTTTGTCCGCAAAAAAAGGCAATTATATGATTTTTTTTCCGTCGTATCAATTGATGGAACGGGTGTTTGAACGATTTGCCCTTTTGGCGCCGCACGATATGGCGATGATCCGACAGGAGAGTAAAATGACAGAAGCGGAACGGGATGAATTTTTAGCGGCATTTGAGCGTCCAGCCAAAGATTCGCTTGCGGCTTTCTGCGTTTTGGGCGGTATGTTCGGCGAGGGGATCGATTTGACGGAGGAAAAACTGATCGGAGCGGTGATCGTGGGAACCGGGCTTCCGCAGATCGGAACCGAACGGGAGATTTTAAAGGACTATTTCGAGCGGAACATAGGGAGAGGCTTCGATTATGCGTACCGCTATCCGGGCATGAATAAGGTCCTCCAGGCAGCGGGACGCGTGATCCGTACCATAGAAGACCGCGGCGTGATTATGCTCTTAGACGAGCGGTTTTTAGAAAACAGTTACAGAAACCTCTTTCCCAGGGAATGGGAAACGTATCGGGTCTGCTCGCTGGAAGATGTAAAAGAAACGGTGTTACGTTTCTGGGAGCAGTTTTAAAAACTCTTCTGCAGAAGCAGAAATCGGAAGGCTTTCATTTACGGATACGGCAATGCTTCTCGAGGGGATGATTTCTTTTGTCCGAAGGATAAATAAATCCTCTGTATGATCCGTGAGGCAGTAATCCGGAATAAAGGCGATTCCCAGACCGATTCTGGCGAGATCGATCAAAAGATCGTTGCTGTTTAGTTCGATTTCGGGCATCAGCTCCAGCTGGTACTGTAAAAACAGGCTGTGCAGAAATTCGCTTGTAGCGCTTTTTTTACTTAACATCAGAATCGGATATTCTTTTAAATCCCGAAAAGAAAGTTCCTGCCCGTTTAAATTAAAATAAGCCGGATTCGCAATAAACACATCGTGAAATATGCGGACGGTTTTACGGATCCGAAAATGGTTTAAGCCGGAATTCGGATAGTTGGTGACGATCAGGTCCGCTTTTCCCTGTTCTAACAGTTTGGCGCAGGCGGGAGAAGTGGCGTTTGTGACTTTGATCGGCACATGCGGGAATTTCTGATGAAATTGTTTGAAATAGGGTACTAAAAAATAGCGGCATATCGTGTCGCTGGCGCCGATATGGAGCTGGCCTAAGCCCAGACTTTCCGTATCCGTCAGCTGTTCTTCTCCCCGGCTGATTAAATTTATGGCGGGTTCGATATGTTTTAAGAGAACTTCTCCCGCCGGTGTAAGAAGCACTTTTTTTGTGCTGCGGATAAACAGCGGGTGTCCCAGCTTTTTTTCCAGGGATTTGATCGACTGGCTGACGGCCGACTGCGATATGTAAAGATGTTTGCTGGCTTCGGAAAAGCTGAGCGTTGCGGCTACATAATAGAACACCTTGTACAGTTCTAAATTAATGTCCATAAGATTCTCCCCATGTCTCCATGGCTTCTAGGATTGGCTGTATGGATGCTCCAAGGTCTGTCAGCGTATACTCTACTTTCGGGGGAAGGTCGCGGAATACCTTGCTTTCGATCAGTCCGTCTTTTTCCATAGATTGCAGGCTGACTTTTAATACGGTCTGGTCGATGCCCGCGATTTCATTTTTCAGTTCCGTCAAATGCCAGGGCAGAGATCTGGACATTAACTTTTTCAAAATCATCAGTTTCCATTTATTTCCGATCAGCGCGACGGTCTGTTCAAACGCCGTCGGCGGTAATTCTTCTTTTTGAGATTTTTTACGCAGCATAATACCTCCGGTCAATGGTTGTCGACAATGGTTCTATGTCGATTATAATTGTCCGGAGGTTATTTTTCAAGAAGGAATCGCTTTGTTTTACAGACAGGCGCATATTATCCGGAATAATGGATGACAAAGAAACAGCCGTATGGTAAGATGTAACAAATATTTCAGAAGAAAGGGGGATTTTATGAAAAAACAATTAAAAAACCCGGGGTAAAAGCGCAGAAAGGAAAGAAAGTGCAGGTTTCCTGGAAGAAAGTAAAAGGAGCTTCGGCATATCTGATTTACCGTTCCGACAGTAAAAACGGGACGTACCGGCTGATCAAAACGATCAGGAAACAAAAAACGGTCAGATTTACGGACAGCAAAAAGATAAAGAAAAATAAAAATTATTATTATAAAATCGCAGTATGCAGGGACGGGATGTACAGCCCGCTCGGAACGGCTGCAAAGTAAAAAAATATAAAGGCAGGCAGGTAAAATGGAAAAATCAGCAGACAAGACAATCATCACAGTAGTAGGTAAAGACACCGTCGGTATTATCGCAAGGGTTTGTACGTATCTTGCGGAAAATCAGATCAATGTGCTGGATATTTCGCAGACGATTGTACAGGGGTATTTTAATATGATGATGATCGCAGATATGAGCGGAGCAGCCAAACCTTTTGGCGACTGTTCAAAAGAAATGGAACAGCTGGGCGAAGAAATCGGCGTCAGTATTAAATGCCAGCGGGAAGAGATTTTCCGGAAAATGCATCGGATTTAATTGGCGGGGAGGTTATTATGATAAATATCTGGGAAGTAAAAGAAACCAATGCGATGATTGAACAGGAAAATCTGGACGTTCGTACGATTACGCTGGGGATCAGCCTGCTTGACTGTATCGACGCCGATTTAAAGCGTTTGAATCAGAATATTTACCGAAAAATTACGACGGTTGCAAAAAATCTGGCGGCCGTCGGGGAAGAAATTGAAAATGAATTTGCAATTCCGATCGTCAATAAGAGGATTTCGGTTACGCCGATTGCTTTGGTCGGCGCGGCGGCGTGCAAGACGCCGGAGGATTTTGCGACGATTGCCGATACGCTGGACGCGGCGGCTAAAGCGGTAGGCGTTAATTTAATCGGCGGCTATTCCGCACTCGTATCAAAAGGCATGACAACGGCAGACGAGCTCTTGATCCGTTCGATTCCCACGGCGCTGTGCAGGACGGAACGGGTGTGCAGTTCGGTCAATCTGGCTTCTTCGAAAACGGGCATTAATATGGATGCGGTCCGGCTGATGGGCGAAATCCTTCTGAAAGTGGCGGAACGTTCAAAAGACAGGGACTGCGTAGACTGCATGAAGCTTGTAGTTTTCTGCAATGCGCCGGACGACAATCCGTTTATGGCGGGAGCGTTTCACGGCGTAACCGAAGCGGATGCGGTCATCAATATCGGTGTCAGCGGGCCGGGCGTTGTAAAAACCGCACTGGAGAAAGTGCGGGGCGAAAGCTTTGAAGTTTTGTGTGAAACGATAAAAAAGACGGCGTTTAAAGTGACCCGTGTGGGGCAGCTGGTAGCACAGGAAGCTTCCCGGATGTTAGGCATTCCGTTTGGCGTTATCGACCTTTCTCTTGCGCCGACGCCGGCGGTCGGGGACAGCGTTGCGGATATTCTCTGTGAAATCGGGCTGGAATATGCCGGAGCGCCGGGAACGACGGCTGCGCTTGCACTGTTAAACGACCAGGTGAAAAAAGGCGGCGTCATGGCGTCTTCCTATGTCGGAGGTTTAAGCGGCGCGTTTATTCCGGTCAGCGAAGATCAGGGGATGATTGATTCCGTGCGTGCGGGGGCGATTACCCTGGAAAAATTAGAAGCGATGACCTGCGTCTGCTCTGTCGGGCTGGACATGATTGCGATACCGGGCGATACCTGCGCGGCGTCTATTTCCGGTATAATCGCTGATGAAATGGCGCTTGGCATGGTCAATCAGAAAACGACGGCAGCCAGACTGATTCCCGTGATCGGAAAAAGCGTGGGAGATACGGTGGAATTCGGCGGACTGTTCGGATATGCGCCGATCATGCCGGTGAATCCGTTTTCCTGTGAAGCGTTTATCGGACGCAAAGGCAGGATTCCGGCGCCGATTCACAGCTTTAAGAATTAAGGAAGCGGTAAAAATACCGGTAAAATAAGGTAAGATGCAGAGAGCTTTTCATATTTCTACAAAAAAACCTGTTAAACTATCCAAAAGACACAAAAATTTCAAAAAAATTTTCGGCATATGCTATAATTTTTCTTGTCAATAAGATTTGTCTATGCTATAATCTCCTTGTAAATAAGTCTGGTACAGGATCAGACTATAGAAAAAGGAGGATTCAATAAAATGAAAAAGAAAGTTTTGGCAGCATTTTTATGTGTTGCAATGACAGCAACGCTGTTTGCAGGCTGCGGTGATTCAGCAGATGACAAAAAAACAGATGATCCGGCAACATCTACCGGAACAGAAGCTCCTGCAGATGATGTAGCAGATGACGTAGCGAATGAGGCAGGCGATCAGGCGGATTTAAGCGACGCAAACGTAGCAGTATTCTATTATACATATGCTGATACATATATCGCTTCCGTACGTACGGCTTTGGATGCAAAATTTGATGAGATGGGAATTACTTATCAGGATTATGATTCCAACAACAGCCAGACGACACAGAACGAGCAGATCGATACTGCAATCCAGACAGGCGCTAACCTGTTAATCGTCAACATCGTTACTTCCGGTTCCGTAGAAGCTTCTCAGACTGTTGTTGATAAAGCGAACGCAGCAGGCGTTCCGGTTATCTTCTTCAACCGTGCAGTAGAAGATGCAGATACCGAAGGACAGGTACTTGGAAGCTATGACAAATGTGCATTCGTAGGAACGGACGCTCCGGAAGCTGGCCATATGCAGGGTCAGATGATCGGTGAGTATCTGGTAGAGAACTTTGATAAAGTTGACTTAAACGGCGACGGCAAAATCTCTTACGCTATGATGATGGGTGAGTTAGGAAACGCAGAAGCAATCGCTCGTACACAGTTTGGTGTAGAAGATGCAAACAAAGTTCTGACAGAAGCAGGCAAACCGGAATTAGAGTATTTCGACGCAGCAAATGCTGATAAATACCAGGTTGACAAAGAAGGTAAATGGAGCGCACAGGCAGCTACCGAGTACATGAATACAAACCTTTCTCAGTACAACGAAGGCAACAAGAACATGATCGAGCTTGTAATCTGCAATAACGACGGTATGGCTGAAGGCGTTATCACATCCTTAAACGACAAAGGCTACAACACTGGCGATGACAAATTCATCCCGGTATTCGGCGTTGATGCAACGGATGCTGCAAAACAGCTGATCGCTGACGGCAAAATGGTTGGTACGATTAAGCAGGATGCAGAAGGTATGGCAGATTGTATCGCATTCTTGACAGGAAATGCAGCAGGCGGCAAAGAGCTTATGGACGGAACTGACAGCTACAACATCGCTGAAACTGTTTCCAATAAGATCTATATCCCGTACGCACAGTATACAGGAGAATAATTAAAACAGGCAGTTGAGATAACAAAAGAAATCAAAGAGGGCCGTCCAAGGGTGGCGACCCTCTTTATATGTCAAAATTAATTTGAAACCAAGGACAATGCAAAAAAAGATTGGAGGGTAATTATGGGACAGGATGTTCTGCTGCAGATGACAGATATATGTAAAGAATTTCCCGGAGTAAAAGCATTGGACCATGTTTCCCTAACTGTAAAAAGGGGAACGGTACACGCACTGATGGGTGAGAACGGTGCGGGAAAATCTACCCTGATGAAATGCCTGTTTGGTATGTATTCCAAGAATAGCGGACAGATTTTTCTGGAGGGGAACGAAGTAAATTTTAAGGATTCCAAAGAGGCACTGGAAAACGGCGTTGCCATGGTGCATCAGGAGTTAAATCAGGCATTGAAACGTAATGTCATGGATAATATCTGGCTGGGACGTTATCCGAAAGTCGCCGGTGTTATGGTAAATGAGAAGAAGATGTACGACGATACAATGGAGCTGTTTAAAAAGCTTGAAATCGACGTAGATCCGAAACGAATTATGAGCACGATGCCGGTATCCCAGAGACAGATGGCAGAAATTGCGAAAGCAGTTTCTTTTAATTCGAAAATAATTGTATTTGATGAACCGACATCCTCTCTCACGGAGCAGGAAGTAGAACATTTATTTAAAATTATCAATATGCTTCGCGATCAGGGATGCGGAATCATTTATATTTCTCATAAGATGGCGGAGATCCTTCGGATTTCCGATGAAGTGACAGTTATGCGAGACGGTCAGTATGTTGCGACAAAGTCAGCGAAAGAACTGACGACGGAAGAGATCATCCGACTGATGGTTGGCCGTGAATTAAGCAACCAGTTCCCGCCGAAAACGAATAAGCCCGGCGAGGTGGCTTTGGAAGTGGAAGGACTGACGGCACAGTATTCTCTGTTAAAAGACGTATCCTTTAAAGTGCGCCAGGGAGAGATTATCGGCCTGGCAGGCTTAGACGGCAGCGGGCGTACGGAATGCCTGGAAAATATCTTTGGCGTAGCGACCAGAAGAGACGGTGTGATCAAGCTTCACGGCAAAGTGGTCAGAAACCGGAATGCGAGAGAATCCATCAAAAACGGGTTTGCTCTTTTGACGGAAGAGCGGCGTGCAACCGGTATTTTCGGTATCTTGGATATTCGTGAAAATACGGTTATTTCCAGCTTGAAGAAGCATTTGAAACATCATCTGTATTTGAGCAATAAGACGATGAAAGAAGATACGCAGTGGTCCATCGATGCGATGCACACAAAAACCCCGACGCAGGAGACGAAGATCCGTTCTCTCTCCGGCGGTAACCAGCAGAAGGTTATTCTGGGAAGATGGCTTTTGACAGAGCCGGAAGTATTGCTTTTGGATGAACCTACCCGTGGTATTGATGTCGGCGCGAAGTATGAAATCTATCAGCTGATACTGGATTTGGCGAACAAAGGAAAGATCGTTATGGTGGTATCGTCTGAAATGCCTGAGCTTTTAGGTATCTGCGACCGTATTCTGGTTATGTCTGGCGGAAGGCTGGCGGGGGAAGTAGATGCGGCAACAGCAACTCAGGAAGAAATCATGACTTACGCAGCAAAATATGTATAAAGGAGGCAGAGCAAAATGAAAGTTGTTGATAATATGAAAAACCGCTATGCAGCATATCAGGAGCTGGATAGCAGAGACAAAAGGACATTCTGGAAAGAGACGCTGCTGAACAATGCATTGTATATCCTGCTGATCGTTGCAGTTATTTATACTTATGCAAGAAATCATCAGTTTTTATCGATAGGATCTATTGTTAATATTATTTCCCTGTCTGCAGCAAATATTCCGATCGCCTGCGGTATTGCGGGATGTATCGTATTGACGGGTACCGACCTTTCCGCAGGACGTGTCGTTGGTTTGACCGCATGTATTTCGGCATCCCTGTTACAGTCTATGGACTATGCAACGAGAATGTTCGGCGATATGCCGGTATTTCCGATTCCGGCAGTTATTTTGATCGTTATGGCAGTCGGAGGTATCGTCGGTCTGGTCAACGGTTTCTTCGTAGCAAGATTTGGTCTGCATCCGTTTATCGTAACGCTGGCGACGCAGCTGATTACATACGGTGTGCTGATGATGTACATTATGCTGAACGGCAACAACGGTCAGCCGCTTTCCGGACTGGACAATTCCTTTAAGACATTTGTTACCGGAAGCAAGGTCAAAGTCGGCGACGTTCCGATCCCGAACTATGTATGGTATGCACTGGCGATCATTGCAATCATGTGGTTTGTATGGAATAAGACGACGTTCGGTAAAAACATGTTTGCCGTAGGATCCAATCCGGAAGCTGCGAATGTATCCGGTGTTAACGTTATGAAGACAACGATTTTAGTTCATACACTGGCGGGTGCTATGTATGGTCTGACCGGATTTATTGAATCTGCACGTATCGGTTCCAACAGTGCGGCGACAGGTTTGAACTATGAGTGTGATGCGATTGCAGCCTGCGTTATCGGCGGTGTATCATTCGTCGGCGGTACCGGTAAGATCAGCGGCGTTGTACTTGGTGTATTCTTACTTCGTATTATCTTTAGTGCATTGATTTTCTTATCCATCAACCAGAACTGGCAGTACGTGATCAAGGGTCTGATCATCCTTGTAGCCTGTGCAATTGATATGAGAAAATATCTGGCTCGTAAATAAGCCATATAATTGGATTGCCATGGAATCTTTAGGGATTCCATGGTTCTTCCATGTTAAGTGAGGATTTATCTATGAATGAGAATGCAAAATCAAAAGGAAGATCGGCGATTTACGGTATGGCAGGGTTTTATCTTCTGTATACCGCATATCAGATTTTTCAGAACCGGGCGGAAAGTTCCGGAGTCGAGTATGTGTTAATTTTAATCGGAGCTGCAGCATTCGTTCTGATCGGCGCCGGAATGATCGGGTTTGGATTTTATACCATTTATCAGATCAGAAAGAAAGAGCAGGAGACTTTGTCAGACGACGATCCCGATGCGATAGAGTCAGAAGCTAAAGAAGATTAGAACTTGACTTTTTAAGGGAACCATGATTAAATAAAAACAGTTATATGACTGACGGGACGTGGAATTGACCACATGAAATATAACTGGTTAGAAGCCGACCGTCTGGGCAGCTGCCCAGATGCGTTGGCTTTTATATTTACAACAAGCGACCACTCCGCAGGAGTGTGTCATAGAGGGATACCCGCAAGGGGAAAGGATACAAATAGGGAGGAACGATATGAAATTATTGTCATTGGAGCAGCAGCTTTGCGAAAACGCATATCCCGGAAGAGGAATTGTGATCGGGAAGAGTGAAGACGGGAAATATGCCGTAACCGCATATTTTATTATGGGAAGGAGCACCAACAGCCGCAATCGTATTTTTGTGGAAGAAGGCGGGGGGATTCGAACAGAGGCGTTTGATCCGGCGCAATTGACCGATCCGAGCCTGATTATCTACGCTCCGGTCCGCGTTTTGGGCAATAAGACGATTGTCACAAACGGAGATCAGACCGATACGATTTACGAAGGCATGGATCAGCAGCAGACATTTGAGCAGTCGCTGCGGATCCGGGAGTTTGAGCCGGATGCGCCGAATTATACGCCGCGTATTTCAGGGATTATGCATGTAGAAAACGGAAGCTATAATTATGCGATGTCCATTTTAAAGAGCAATAACGGAAATCCGGATGCCTGCTGCCGTTACACGTTTGCCTATGAGAACCCGAGAAGCGGTGAGGGACATTATATCCACACGTATATGGGAGACAAAACGCCTCTGCCGAGTTTTGAGGGAGAACCGGAATGGGTTGCGATGCAGGGGGATATCGACACATTCACGAAACGGGTCTGGGAAAGCCTGAATGAAGAGAACAAAGTATCTTTGTTTGTACGCTATATCGACATTGCAACGGGAAGCTATGAATCCAGAATTGTAAATAAAAACAAATAGGGGGATGGAGAATGAGAGAATTAGAATTAAAATACGGATGCAACCCAAACCAGAAACCGTCCCGTATTTATACGGAAGAAGGGGAACTGCCGATTCGGGTATTAAGCGGAAAACCGGGATATATTAATTTTTTGGATGCGTTCAACGGCTGGCAGCTGGTGAAAGAGCTGAAACATGCGACAGGACTCGCAGCGGCAGCTTCTTTTAAACATGTCTCTCCTGCCGGGGCGGCAGTAGGGCTTCCGTTATCGGAAGTAGAGAAGAAAATTTACTGGGTAGATGATCTTGACATAGAATTTACTCCTCTGGCAAATGCCTATGCGAGAGCGAGAGGGGCGGATCGGATGTCTTCGTTCGGCGATTTTATTTCGCTGTCGGATATCTGTGATGCGGCAACGGCACAGGTGATCAAGCGGGAAGTGTCGGACGGCGTGATTGCTCCGGGCTATGAGCCGGAGGCGCTTGAAATTTTAAAGGCGAAAAAGAACGGGAATTATAATGTGATTGAAATTGATCCCGCCTATGTGCCGGATCCGATGGAACGCAAGCAGGTGTTTGGGATTACGTTTGAACAGGGCAGGAATGAGTTAAAGATCGACGATGCATTTTTTGAAAATATCGTAACGGAAAACAAGGAGCTGACAAAGCAGGCAAAGATCGATCTTGCGATTTCCATGATTACATTAAAGTACACGCAGTCCAATTCCGTATGTTATGTGAAAGACGGACAGGCAATCGGCATCGGAGCGGGGCAGCAAAGCCGGATTCATTGTACGCGCCTTGCCGGACAGAAAGCAGATAACTGGTTTCTGCGTCAGTCGCCGAAGGTATTGGGGCTGCAGTTTGTAGACGGTATTCGTCGTGCAGACCGGGATAATGCCATCGATCTTTATATCGGGGAAGACTATATGGATGTTCTTGCAGACGGTGCGTGGGAAGCCGTTTTTAAAGTAAAGCCGGAAGTGTTTACAAGAGAAGAAAAACGTGCATGGTTAGATCAGATGTCCGGCGTGACGCTCGGCTCGGATGCATTCTTCCCGTTCGGAGACAATATCGAACGTGCGCATAGGAGCGGCGTTTGTTATGTGGCGCAGCCGGGCGGTTCCATCCGCGACGATCATGTGATCGATACCTGCAATAAATATGGAATGGTAATGAGTTTTACAGGTATTCGGCTATTCCATCACTAAAGAAGGGAGGAGAGTTTATGTACGGAACATGGTGGTCTTTGGTTCCGCCGGTGGTTGCGATTTTATTGGCGCTGATCACAAAGGAAGTTTACAGCTCGCTGTTTGTCGGCGTGTTATTGGGCGCGCTTTTTACGGCAGGATTTGATCCGTGGGGGACGTTTGATACACTCTTTACGACAATGACGGGAAACATGAACCTGAATATTATTATCTTTGATGTTCTGCTTGGCATGATCATTGTGCTGATGACGCAATCCGGGGGATCTGCAGCGTACGGCAGCTGGGCGAGCAAAAAGATCAAAAGTAAAAGATCTTCACTGTTTGCAACGATGGGACTTGGCGTTTTGATTTTTGTGGACGATTATTTTAACTGCCTGACTGTTGGTTCCGTGATGCGTCCGGTTACAGATAAATATAAAGTCTCAAGAGCAAAACTGGCATATATTATCGATGCGACGGCGGCTCCGATCTGTATTATTGCTCCGATTTCAAGCTGGGCTGCCGCCGTAAATTCCTATGTGCCGGAAGATAGTTCCCTGACGGGATTTCAGTTGTTTCTGCGTACAATTCCATATAATCTCTATGCGCTTTTGACGATCGGAATGGTCTTTTTGGTCATTGCCTGGAATTTTGATTTCGGTCTGATGAAAAAACATGAAATTCATGCGGCAGACGGGGATTTGTTTACTTCCGGCGGGGAAGAGTTTGCGTCGATGCAGGAAGACAAAAAGATCAATCCGAACGGAAAGGTGATCGATCTTGTGCTTCCTGTCGCCGTATTGATCGTATCGGCAGTTTTTGGCATGGTATACACCGGATATTTGGGCGGTGCGGGCAATGTGGTTGATGCGTTTGCAAACTGTGATGCGGAAATGAGCCTGATTTTTGCAACGACCGTAACGGTGATTTTTATGGCGCTTCTCTATCTTCCGAGAAAAGTCATTTCGTTTCATAACTTTATGCAGTCATTGGCAGAGGGTGCGAAATTGATGATGCCTGCGATTTTAATCCTGACGTTTGCATGGACGTTGAAAGGAATGGGAGATAATCTTGGAATCGCAGAGTTTGTCCGAAGCGTAGTAGGTACAAGTATGACGGCGAGCGCGGTGATTCCGGCGGTTATGTTTGGGATTGCGCTGTTTTTGGGATTTTCCACCGGAACTTCCTGGGGAACGTTTGCAATTTTAGTTCCGATCGTGGTGAATATGTATGCGGGCCTGGACGATGAAATGATGATTATTGCCGTTTCTGCGGTTTTGGCGGGAGCCGTGTGCGGAGACCATGTATCACCGATTTCCGATACGACGATTATGTCGTCTGCCGGAGCACAGAGCAACCATATCAATCATGTGCAGACGCAGATGCAGTATGCCATGATTGTTGCAGTGATCTGCGCCGTCGGTTATGTGATTGCCGGCATCAGCAAAAACTGGGTCGTTTCACTCGGCAGTTCTGCGGGAATCCTTTTTCTGGTATTATTTGCCATTTCTAAAAAAAGCCGCGGTGGGGCGGACGTATGAAAAAACTGATTTCTGTACCTTATATAGACCAGACAAAGGAATATCCGACGGGCTGCGAAAGTATTTCCGCAGTGATGCTGCTTGCATATCTCGGGATTTCTGTCTCCCCGGATGAATTTATAGAATATTATCTGGAACAGGAGCCGATGCAAAAAAAGGACGGAAAGCTCTATGGACCGCATCCATGTACCGGATTTGCGGGAAGCCCATATGACAGCGAGTCGTTCGGCTGTTATGCGCCGGTGATTGTACGGGCGTTAAACCGTGTATTTGCAGACCGCCGGGTGCAATTGCGGGCAGACGATGTCACAGGCATGGAGATGGAGGAGCTCTTAAAACGCTTTATCAACCGCGATATGCCGGTGATTTTCTGGGCAAGTATCGATTTAAAGGAAACGGTCCCCGGGCCGGATTGGCTGCTTTCTGACGGATCGTTGTTTACCTGGATTTCCAATGAGCATTGTATGCTATTGGTCGGATATGACGAGAAGTCGTATTATTTTAATGATCCATGGAAGAATCACGGCTGTATTGCATATGATAAAAAGTTGGTAGAAATGCGGCATGCAGAGCAGTACGCCATGGCGGTATCCGTTGCGGATGCAGAAGACGGTAGTTGTATACGACAGAAAAATGAATAGAAGAATGTAAAAGCAAAGGAAACGTACGCAAAAATAAGTCGCAGCGTGTGATAGTGATTTTGCAGAAAGAAGGTTTGCGTGTACGTGAAAGAATGGAGGTTTTGAATGAACGGCAGGAACACGAAACGTATTTGGGACAAGGGAATCAGTCTTGTACTGACATTTGGGTTAATCTGCTCGGGAATCGGACTAATACCCGCCGGGGAAGCCAAAGCGGCAGAACCGATTGCGATCGATTCTGCGGCAGATCTTGAGAAGATCGGAACCGATGCGAATTATCCGCTGGACGGGGACTACCGTCTGACGAGCGATATTGATATGACAGGCAGAAATTTTACGCCGATCGGAGGCGGAGAGGGCGCAAGGGGGTCTTCTTCCGGTGCAAATGTTTTTACCGGGACATTTGACGGAGAGTGCCATGTGATTTCCAATCTTACGATTCAAAAGAAAGAAAGCTCAGCCCAAGAATGGCAGTATGGATTATTCGGAATGATTGGAAGCGATAAAGCGGACGATAAAGCGTCTGTCCGAAATCTGATCTTAACGGATCTTAATATTGAGGTCGATATGACTGCCGAGGTGGATAACGCATATCTTTCGCTGGGCGGCCTGGCAGGCGAGGTCAATAAAAATGCGGAGATTGACAATATCGCAATTGTTGGGGGAAAGATCCAGGGAAATCGGTCGAATGCCGGAGACGTGGTAGGCGCCGGAGGGCTGATCGGTGAAATGCGCCCGAACGATACGTCGGGGACAAACAGCGGTGTGGCCATCAGCAATATTTATATCGGGACAGATATTGTCTGCGGAAGTTCCACCGGATCCAACTATGCGGGAGGAATTATCGGAAGAGCTGCAAAACAGCCGCCTATTTCGGTATCATCATGTGTATTTACCGGCGATGTAAGTTATAAAGGGGACGGCGGATTCGGAATCAGCGGCGGAGATATGACGCAGAATTTCAGCAGCTGCTATTACCGTTCCGGGTTGTCCAATACGGGAACGGCAGTTTCTACGGAACAGCTTCAGGGATCTAAACTTCTGGCAGGGCTGGATGAAAGTAAGTGGACGGCAGCTGCCGGTAATTATATGATTTTGACACAGTGCGTCAATTCCGAAGACTTGAGGGAAACGCTGGCTTTGGAAGGATTGAAGTTAAGTCTTGCGTCCGGCGATACGTTTTCTTCGGTGACGCAGAATTTTACGGTTCCGACAAGTATTAGGATCGGAACAGAGACGGAAGCGCTTACCTGGACAAGTGATAACGAAACTGCGATCCGCATCAATGCCGCGGACGGAACGGCGACGGTGAACCCGCAGTTTGGGGCGGTCAGCGTGGCGCTGACGGCTGCTACAAAATCAGGGAAAACAAAAACGTTTTCACTTACGGTAAAAGCAAACCTTACGCTGAAATTTGACCAGGGGTATGCAAAAGTCGGCGCAGCCGTAACGGCTTCTCTGACGGGAGCACCGGAGGGTACGTTATGTACGTATCATTGGAGCGTAGACGGAGTTTCCAGAGGGACGGCAGATGCCTTTACGCCTGTGCAAGAAGATTTGAATAAAATGCTGTCGGTAACGGCAAAGCTTACAGATGGCAGCGGAGCAGACCTTGGAGAATGCGGGCCGATTCAGATGTATATCAGTAAACTTCCGGTTGTCTATATCGATACGGACGACGGCAGCAGCATCGACAGCAAGACGGATTATGAGGGCGCTTCCATGCGTGTGCAGGGCAATGATACGTTCCAGCAGAGTGAACAGATCGATTTGTATGACGGCGCAATCGAGATCCGCGGCCGTGGAAACAGTACCTGGCATCAGTCGGTCAACAGCGGCGGGAAACGTCCCTATAAGCTCAAACTGGGTAAAAAGAAAAATCTGCTTGGTTTTGGAGAGAGTAAGCACTGGGCTTTGCTTGCCAATTTTATGGATGAGTCTTTGCTTCGGAACAAGACCTCTTACGATCTTGCGAAAGAGATGGGCATAGAGCCGAATTTGCCGTCTGCGCATGTGGAGCTTATTTTAAACGGTAAGTACGCCGGAAATTATCAGCTTGTGGGAAATGTCCGCGTGCAGGAAAGCCGCGTTAATATTTTTAACTGGGAAGATCTTGCGGAGGATGCGGCGGACGCGATTGCAGCGGCAGAAAAAGCAAACGGGCAGACCGTCAGTCAGGATGCGCTGGAAGAGCATATGAGTCAGAATATGTACTGGATTACGAGCGGAAGCGTATCGTTTCAGGGCAAAACCTATCAAATTTCCGATTATGCCATTCATCTACCGAAAAATTCATCCGGCGGCGTGGATGTATCCGGGGGTTTTCTTTTTGAACTGGACGGATATTATGATGAAGTGTCCAAATTCCGGACGACGTCCAATCAGCCGATCATGTTCAAGAGCCCGGAGTTTATCCGCCCGACTACAGGAGCTGGAGAAGGCGCTACGGAGTATGTGGATAGCAGTAAACAAAAATGCGACGCATTGTATGATTATGCGCGGGAATATATTCAGGCGGTAGAAGATACGGTGCATGCACCGGATTATTATGTGGATATTGCAGAGACGCAGAGGAAAGAGAACGCTTCTAATTTTACAACGGATTTTAAAGGACGCCGGCATTATACGGATCTGGTGGATATGGATTCCCTGGTGAAATATCTTCTGTTAAATGAATTTTACTGGAATACGGAAACCATGAAGAAGAGTACGTTTATGTATAAGGATCTCGGCAAAAAACTTCAGATCGGACCGGTATGGGATATGGACTGGACGTCAAACAGTATTATCAGCCAGAGAGAGACCAGTGAGTATGACAGATGGATGGCAGTCACGTGTCAGGCGGGAAGTTTTCTGCAGGAACAGAAAGAGTCCTGGTACCGTTATCTGATCGGAGATCCCTATTTTGTAGAAAAGCTGTACGGATGCTATTGGGACTATCGGGAGAAATTTGAAGATATTGCAAAAGACGGCGGCATTATCGATCAGCAGAGAGAGTATCTGGCGGAATCGGGAGCATCTAATTATAATCTGAAAGGAAGCTTATCCGGAAGCTGTGCTTATGAAGAGCCGAGCTTTGATGCGGGCGTTGAACGCTTTCAGACATATCTGCAGAATCGCTTAAGATGGATGGATCAGCAGTTTGGATGGTCGGAAACAAAAGTACCGGATGCAGCGTCGTCAAAGGTTTCTGTGGACGGACTGCTTGATTCTTTCTTAAAATACCAGGATACCAAAGGAAAGATCTCTGTAGCGGTCGATACGGAAACTTCGGAGAAAGAGACAACCTATACGGCGTCTGTTACAGATACATCGATTGCCAAGATAGGATTTTATATTAACGGCATTTTGGCGGACACTGTGGACGTAACGGAAGGGAAGGCCGTGCTTACCTTAAATGACGGGACGGCGGGACTTGAGAAAAATATAGAGAAAAAGGCATATGTCAATAACGTTGTACAGGTACGTGCAATGGATGCTTCCGGAAATTTAATCACAAATAAGGGGACGTATAACGGTACGTCCATTGACGTGTGCATCAGCGATTATACGTTGTTCCAAAAAACAATTCAGGCAGATGCATTGACAGGAACGGTAGACATTCAGGGACTTGCAAGGGTAGGATGCACAGTAAAAGCGGTTGTGTCTGATACGAATAATACGGGTAAGCTGTCGTACCAGTGGAAAGCGGATGGCGTGCCGATTGAACGGGCAATACAGGAGAGCTATACGCTGACCGATGCGGAGGAAGGAAAAGTCATTACGGTAGAAGTGACGAGCAACTGGGAAACGGGATCGATGGTAAGCGCTGCAACGAAACCGGTGATTAAAGTGGTTGTCTTGAATGACCATTTGATCATCAATCAGGTATACGGCGGCGGCGCAAATGAAGATTCCGCGGTATCGCACAGCTTTATTGAGCTGTATAATCCGACCGATCAGGATATCAGCCTTGCAGGATATACCATTGCCTATTCTTCCCAGGGAAAGAACGGCGGGACAGCAGGCAGTGAAGAAGTCTTAACGCTCGATGCCAAAACAATTCCTGCCAATCATTCGTATCTGATCCGCTGTGAGGCGCAGACGATCGTTACGCCGGACTATCAGTTTTATCTGACGATTGCGGACGACCGGTACGATCAGGCGTGGACGCAGACAATAGATAATAAGCGTTTCAAAATTCTTTTACGAGACGGAGAACAAAATCTGGCGGACGGTGTGTCGGTCAATGAAGGTTATATAGAACAGGAGGGAGAACAGCTTCCGGACGGGGCAATCAGCAAACAGAAGTCGATCCGCAGAGTGCGGTTTGCAGATACAAACAACAACCTGGTTGATTTTGCAACGGTAGATTACAGAGAGACGGAAATAGAACAGATGAAGCCCAGATGTCTTGCAGACGGCGCATGGAGAGCAGAAGAGCCGGAGCCGGAACCGACGGAATTGAAAGGTACGGTTTCCATCCGCGGCAATGCGGTTGCAGGCGCGCTGTTGTATGCAGATATTGTATTGGAGAAAACCAGTTATGCCGGTGAAATGATCTGCAGATGGAAAGCAGACGGCGTGGAAATAGAGGGCGCATCCGAAAGATTTCTCCCGACAGATGCGTCTTTGGAAGGGAAGAAGATTTCCGTAGAAGTGATAAGCGCCGATGAGGCGATCGAAGGAAAGCTGACCGGGTCTATGGAATCGGCGATCCGTGTGGTAGAAGCGCAGCGCGGGCATCTGATCATTCATCAGGTCTATGGCGACGGAGGGAAAAAAGATGCGCCGATTTCCCATAGTTTTATTGAATTATATAATCCCACGGATACAGACGTCGACCTTAGCGGATACAGTATCCGGTATCAGTCGGAAGATGTTACGGAGGAATTGACGCTTACGGGAAGCATCCCGTCCAGACATTCGTATCTGATCCGCTGCGCAGCTTCTCTAAACGCTGCAAGCGCACCGGTTTCTATTGCAGAGCCGGATCTTTCCTGGGAGAATCTGACGATCAATAATAAAAAGTACCGCGTGCTTTTGCAGAAAGGCGAAACCCAGGCAGACGGCGTATCTGTCAATGAAGCTTCGGCAGAGGGTACGGCACTGACCGATGTATCCCAGGACGATACGATCATTTCAAAGAATAAGGCGATCCGCAGAATTTGTTTTGTAGATACCGATCAGAACGCCGACGATTTTGAAGTGCTGAATTACACGAATTTACATGAGTGGAATCTGACCGAACTTCTTTGGTCCGTAAAACCGAGAAATACGGCATCAGGCGCCTGGGGACTGGAAAAAGAAGAAACACCGGGAGGCGATCAGATAGATCCTGAAATTCTTAAGAATGCCCAGACGGCAATTTCGGAAGCAAACCGGTACAAAGCCATAAAATCCGAATATACGAAAGAGTCTTACGATAAGCTTCTTTCCGCGTATACGGTTTTGCAGAAGGCGCTTTTGACAAACAATGCGGAATCCATCAAACAAGCGACGGAAACTTTATATCAGGCAATCCGGAATCTGGTGAAAGCAGAACCGAAAAAAGTTTCTCTGGCAGGAACGAAATTCTTATATAAAAAGAGCTGGTATCAGATTACGAAAGACACTGACGATGCATATACGGTTACTTATCTGAAACCGCAGAAGAAAACGCAGAAAAGTGTAAAAATTCCGGCATCCGTTTCCTATAACGGAGTATCCTATAAAGTGACGGAAATTGCAAAAAAAGCGTTTGCACAAAATAAGAACCTGCGCAGCGTAACGATCGGCAAATATGTTGAGACGATCGGAGCTTCGGCGTTCCTTGGGGACGGAAAGTTAAAGACGATTAAAGTAGAGTCAAAAGTATTAAAGAAAGTCGGCAAAAAAGCGTTAAAAGGCGTTTCCGCTTCCTGTAAGATTAAAGTTCCGAAAAGTCAGCGTAAAGCCTATGCAAAGAAGTTTAAAAAGAAAGGACAAAAATCCAGTGTCAGGGTTGTGTGAGATAAGAGATGAAAAAGATATTAGATTTAATTACCGAGGAAACAGAACAGGCATTTACAGAATGCGGATATGATAAAAAATATGCAAAAGTAACGCTCTCAAACCGGCCGGATTTGTGTGAATATCAGTGCAACGGCGCGTTGGCGGCGGCAAAGGAATACAAAAAGGCGCCGTTTCTGATCGCGGATGAAATTGCGGCAAAGCTTTCGGACCATGCAATGTTTGCCGCGGCAGAATCGGTGAAGCCGGGATTTATCAATTTTAAGATAGATCCCGGATACCTGGCCGGTTATCTGCAGAAGATGTCGGAGGATCAGGAGCGTTTCGGATGTGAGAAAACGAATTCGCCCAAGAAGATCATGATCGATTACGGCGGTCCCAATGTGGCAAAGCCGCTGCATATCGGGCATTTAAGATCTGCAATCATCGGAGAGAGCATCAAACGGATCGGAAGGTTTATGGGCCATACCATGATCGGCGACGTACATCTTGGAGACTGGGGATTACAGATGGGGCTGATCATTACGGAACTTTCCCAAAGAAAGCCGGATCTTGTTTATTTTGATGAGCAGTATCAGGGGGAATATCCCAAAGAAGCGCCGTTTACCATATCCGAGCTGGAAGAAATCTATCCGACGGCGAGCGCAAAATCCAAAGAAGACGACGCGTATAAAGAAGCGGCGATGCAGGCAACATATGAACTGCAGAACGGCAGGGCGGGATATCAGGCGCTGCTTTCCCATATCTTAGAGGTATCCGTATCGGACCTGAAACGAAATTATGAAAATTTAAACGTTTCTTTTGATCTGTGGAAAGGGGAATCGGACGCGCAGCCGTTTATTCCGGATATGGTCCAAAAAATGAAGGACGACGGGTACGCATATATCAGCGAAGGCGCTTTGGTCGTCGACGTAAAGGAAGAGACGGATGCAAAAGAAGTTCCTCCCTGTATGATTTTGAAATCGGACGGCGCTTCCCTGTACAATACGACGGATCTTGCCACGATTGTCTGGCGTATGAAAGAGTATCATCCGGATGAAATTATTTATGTGGTGGATAAACGCCAGGAGCTGTATTTTACACAGGTATTCCGCTGTGCAAGAAAAACGCGTCTGGTTGGAGAGGATACGCGTCTTACGTTCCAGGGCTTTGGAACGATGAACGGCAGGGACGGCAAGCCTTTTAAAACAAGGGAAGGCGGCGTCATGCGCTTAGAGAGCCTGGTATCCGAAATCAACGAAGAAATGTATCAAAAGATCCTGGATAACCATTCGGTCACGGATGAAGCGGAAGCAAAGGAGACGGCAAAGCAGGTTGCATTATCTGCCATTAAATACGGCGATCTGTCCAATCAGGCGTCAAAAGACTATATCTTTGATATCGAACGGTTTACGTCATTTGAGGGCAATACGGGACCGTATATTCTGTATACGATTGTCCGCATCAAATCCATATTGGCAAAATACCGTGCGCTTGACGGCGGATGTTCGGGCGATCGGATACTTCCGGCGGAATCGGAAAGCGAAAAGGCGCTGATGCTGGAAATCAGCCGTTTTTCCGCGGCAATGGAGGCTGCGTTTGCAGAAACTGCGCCGCATAAAGTCTGTGCGTATATTTACGGTCTTGCCAATGCATTGAACCGTTTTTACCATGAGACGAAGATTTTGACAGAGGAAAGAAAAGATGTCCGGGCAAGTTATATCTGTCTGCTTGCGCTGACGAAGGGCGTTTTGGAACGGTGTATCGAGGTACTTGGATTTTCGGCGCCGGAACGCATGTAAATACAGTTGAGAAAGCCAAAAGAGGAATGATAAGCGGTCATTCCTCTTTTCGGGTTTTTGGCACGGCGGAAGCTTTCAGATCCGGCAGCATAAGAAACGGGGAGGTCAGAAGGGATGAGTAAACAGACAGGAGGAGACGGCATGGATCGGATCATTCGGAAACATTTTATTTTCAGCGGAAGGGTACAGGGCGTAGGGTTTCGCTACCGCGCCTGTTATGGAGCCCGGCAGCGCGGACTGACCGGATGGGTATGCAATCTTGGCAACGGAACGGTGGAGATGGAAGCACAGGGGAAGGAAGATGAGATAAATGCGCTGGTCTGGTCTTTGGACCAGACCAGGCCGATTAGGATAGAAGGAATCGAATCGGAAGAGCAGCCGTTAAAAGAAAGAGAAACAGAGTTTCGTATGCTAAATTAGAGAGAGGACTGAAAACGATGAAGAAGAACCTGAAAAAAATGATTTCTTATTACAAACCTTACCGGGGCGTGTTTTTTGCGGACATGCTGTTTGCCATTGCGGCGTCTGCAGTTGCGCTTGCCATACCGCTGATTGCCCGCTATATTACGTCATCGATTATTTATCTGGAAAGAGAAGAAGCCGTGAGGGAAATCCTGTATCTTGGAGTTATAATGGCAGGACTGGTGGCAATTTCCTGCTTCTGCAATTTTTTTATCAGCAATTACGGTCATGTGATGGGAGCAAAGATCGAATACGATATGCGTGCGGAAGTGTTTGCGCATTTCCAGAAGCTTTCGTTTGCCTTTTATGACAATCAGAAAGTGGGAGCGCTGATGGCACGGATTACGACGGATCTGTTCGATATTACGGAACTGATGCACCACGGCCCGGAAAATATTGTGATTTCCCTGATTAAAATCTGCGGAGCGTTTGTGATTATGACGTATATCAGTCCGATGTTAACGGCTGCGGCGTTTGCCCTTGTGCCGGTGATGTTTGTCTACGCTTATTTTTTCAATGGCAGGATGAAACGGGCGTTTCGCAGGAATCGGGAAAAAATAGCGGACATTAACAGCCGGATCGAAGATAATCTCTCGGGTATCCGCGTGGTCAAATCGTTTGCAAATGAAGAGATAGAAAATGAAAAATTCCGGCAGGGCAACGGCGGGTTTTTGGAGGCAAAGAAAAACAGCTATTTTTATATGGGCGGTTACCATGCGGGATTGAGCTCGTTTTCCCTGCTGATTACCGTGGCAGTGCTCGCGGCGGGAGGAATATTTATCTCTTATGGCAGGATAGAAGTGACGGATCTGATCACATTTTTGCTCTATATCAATGTGCTGACGGAACCGATTAAAACACTGATTGATTTTACGGAGCAGTTCCAGAACGGATATACCGGGTTTGAGCGCTTTTTGGAAATCCTGGCCATTGAGCCGGATATCAAAGACTGTCCAAATGCCGAATGCCTGTCCGGGGTGAAGGGCAGCGTTGATTTTGACAATGTCTCCTTCCGCTACGAGGAGGGCAGCGAGAAAGTGTTAAGCCACATTAATCTCCATGTGGATGCGGGGGAGTACGTTGCGATTGTCGGTTCTTCCGGAGCGGGTAAAAGCACGCTCTGCAGTCTGATTCCCAGGTTTTATGATGTGACGGGAGGCGCGGTTTTGGTGGACGGAAAAGACATCCGTTCGCTTTCTTTAAAGAGTCTTCGGGATCAGATCGGAATCGTGCAGCAGGATGTGTATCTGTTTGTGGGAACGGTGTATGACAATATCCGTTACGGGAAGCCGGATGCTTCCCGGGAAGAGGTGATACAGGCTGCAAAGAACGCAAATGCCCATGCGTTTATTCTGTCGCTGCCCAACGGATATGAGACGGATATCGGCCAGCGGGGGATCAAGCTGTCCGGCGGACAGAAGCAGAGGCTGTCCATTGCCCGGGTATTTTTGAAAAATCCTCCGATCTTAATTTTTGACGAGGCAACTTCTGCCCTGGATAACGAAAGCGAAAAAGTCGTGCAGGATTCCCTGGAGCGCCTGGCAAAAGAGAGGACGACATTTGTCATCGCGCACAGGCTGACGACGATACAAAATGCAGAGAGGATTTTGGTTCTGACGGAAGAGGGCATTGCAGAAGAGGGCAGCCACCAGGCGCTGCTGGAAAAAGGAGGAATTTACGAGAAGCTGTATCATATGCATATGGCGGAAGAATATGGAGATTAAATTGAATTTTTCGGAAAAGGGGCGTATAATTGGAAGTATTAAAAGGATACTGGTGAATTAGGGGAGAGGGGAGAATTATGAAACAACGAATATGTTCAGTAATTTTGTGTGCGGTCTTGGCATTGCAGCCCTGTATGGCAGAAGCCGCGCAGGGAAGAGCACAAGCGGCAGAGGCAGCCGGGCGAGACGACAGCCCGCAAGTACGGCTTGCGGATGAGACGGACGGGGAAGCGGTGAATCCGGGCGAAACAGAGGACTTTATAGAAGGAGCGCCAATAGAGCCGGACGATAGCTGGATACAGATAAACGGCGGAGTGTTGGATGAGAATACAAAATGGAACCTGGTGAATGAAGGAGACGAACAAAAAGAGAAAAGGAAAGGAAACAAGCGGGAAGCGGGGAATGGCGCCAAAACGGCTGCTGGGGATCTCGTGGAGGGCTCTTATGGGAGCAGTATTACCTATTCCATTGATTTATCAACGGGAACGCTTACGTTTAGCGGTTCCGGTGATATGGATAATATGGGGGGAGTGAGTTCTTCTTTTTCTCCTTACCTGGACAGGATTACTACGGTAATCGTCGGGGACGGGATCACAGCCATCGGGAATTCTTCTTTTTCCGGTTTTCGGGAGCTAAGGACCGTTCGTATGCCGGAGGGCATAAACCGTATCGGAGATTTTGCATTCAGTTCCTGCGAAAAGCTGGAGCAGGTAACGATTCCGTCGACTGTGACGACAATCGGGATGGATGCTTTTTTGCACTGCTATAACCTAAAGAGCGTACGTTTGCCTGCCGGGCTGAAAACAATCGGGGCTTCCGCATTTTTTGATAATTGGAAACTTTCGGATATTCAGATTCCGGACAGTGTGACGGAGATTGGGAGAGGCGCATTTACACAGTGTTATGAGCTGGAGAGAATTACTTTGCCATCCGGGATTACAGAGATAGCAGAAAACCTTTTCTTTGGCTGCAGAAAACTGCGGGAAGTGGTGCTTCAAAAAGGAATCAGGAAAATTGGAGGAAATGCATTTGGACAGTGCGCCATGACAAGGATCGAGATACCGGAAGGCGTGACGTCGATCGGGGAAATAGCGTTTGCAAGCTGCAACAACTTAGCGGAAGTAATTTTGCCGGACAGCCTGAGTGTGATTAGCTCGGATGCGTTTAGCGGTACTGCTTATGAGAATAGCTTTTCGGGACGTGAATTTGTGGTACTGGGGAATGGGATGCTGTATCAATACAACGGCAGCAGAACATCGGTTGCGGTGCCGGAGGGTGTGACGAAAATCGCGGACGCCGTATTTAAAAAACATAAGGAGATTGTGGAGGTAGAGCTTCCGGAACACCTACATTCGATTGGAGCCTCCGCATTTGAGGGCTGTACCGCACTGGAGAGAGCGGCAGTTCCAGAGAGTGTAGAGTGGGTCGGAAAAGATGCGTTTCTGGGAACGCCATTTCTGAAAGCACAAAAAGACGGCGTTATTGTGTTCGGAAAAGCGGCATATGCATACCAGGGAACGGAGAATCCCATAGAGCTTGAGATTCCGGACGGAGTCGTTTCCGTCACGCCGTTTGCTTTTCGTTTTCTGGGTTCTGTTGAGCGGGTCACGATTCCGGAAAGCGTTACGTCTATTGGCGAGGGCGCATTTCTTGGCTGTACTGCGCTGACACAGGCGAGCGTTCCGGACAGTGTGACGGAGATCGGCGCGCGGGCTTTTGGGTATTATTGTGTAAATGGAAGCAGTGGGACATATCTTCCGCTGGAAATGGTGCTGGCGGGACATAGGGGGACAGCGGTACAGGACTATGCGGAGGATACACAAAATCGAGTAACATTTCTTCCGCTGGATTCGCTTTCGGGAAGCTGCGGAGAACATGCAGAATGGTCGTTGGATCCGGATACAGGAGAGCTGGTAATCAGCGGAAGCGGGGCTATGAAGGATTATGCGTATTATGGAGAAGAAATGTCGCCCTTTCTTGTTTGCCGGGGCTTTATTACTTCTGTAACAATTCAGGAAGGGATTACTTCTGTTGGCGCATATGCGTTCTATGGACTGGATCAGCTGGAAGATATCCGGCTGGCAGGAAGCATTACGGAGATTGGGAATTGTGCGCTGGCAGGCTGCATAAAGCTGGAAAACCTGAAACTGCCGGAAGGGGTTTCCTCTATTGGTTCGGAGATTTTGGACGGCTGCAGCGGCCTGAAATCAATTGAGGTGGAACCGGGGAATGAAAGCTACAGTTCAGATAACGGAATTCTATATAATAAAGAAAAAACGCAGCTTTTGCTGATTCCGGAGAACTTTCCGCAGGAAACGCTTAGCATTTCGGAAAGCGTAACAAGAATCGAAGATTATGCGGCGAATGAAAACAGGAACCTGCGGTGCGTATATTTCCCGGAAAGTTTAAGTTATCTTGGGCGCGGGGCTTTTTCGGAGTGTGTTTCCTTAAAGAGCCTGGTATTTAAAGGAGATGCGCCGAGGTTTGGATCGTATAATGCTATAAATACAGAGAGCATTACGATCTACTGTGGTTTTTCCAAGTACGGATGGACGGAAAAGACGGAGAATCTTGAATACCCGAGGGAGAAAACCTGGGTGGATTTGGATGAACTGGCAGGCATCCGGGATTTACAACTGGATGTAGAAGCGGATACTCTTGCAGTGGGCGATGCGCTGAAGATTTCTGCAAAGCTGGATCCGGAGCTTGCATTGGATTTTGAATGGACGAGCAGCGCGCCGGAGATAGCCGGAGTCGCCTCAGACGGGACGCTTTCGGCGTATCGTCCGGGAGAGGTTACGGTTTCTGTGAGAAGCCTGGACAATGTTTATCAGGCAGAGAAAACATTTACCGTTACGGGAGAGATTTATGAGATTCCGCAGGCTGAAGTGACGGAACTGCCGCAGGAAGCGCTTTCTTATACATCGATTGATACGGAAACGATGCAGATTCCGTGCGTGCAGCAAAATGGAATTTATTTCCTGAATGGAAATGAGCTTAGTTTTTATTCACTGGCATCGGGGCAAAAGACTCCTGTATATACATTTTCCGGGTGTTCCGGTTCTTACAGTACAGGGGAAAAGCTGTATATCGTATACCGGCAGAAATGTACGGTGTATGATTTGCTGAAAAGGAAAGTAGAACGGTCTTTCCAGATCTCGGGATATATGGCTACAGCCGTGGGCGCCGATGATTTGGGGCGTATTTATGTTGCGGCGGATAACGGCAGCAACCAAAATAACCATAGAATTTTCCTTTTTAATCCGGAGGGAACGCTTCTTTCCTGGATGGCTTCGGGAACACGCGTATACCGCTTCAGTGGTTTTGACAGTGTAAACGGAAATTTTTATATAGAGGCGTTTTATGATTTTTATTCCTGGGGATATTCGCATCCGGGTCTTGTGCTTCGTATGGGCAATGTTACGGATAACGTAATAAAACAAGTAAGCGTATATAGTTCGTTTTTGGAAAGCGGAATAGTTACACGGGAGATAGACGGTATTATGTATCTTTGCCAGAATGCATCGAAAAAGCACCAAAACAATGCGGCTTTGCTGGGCGGCCGTTATCTGACGGGAGTCAGTGCAGCATCAGGCGTGGTGCAGGTGATGGATTCTCATGCACAGGATCTTGACATCTGCCAAAAGTATCTGAGAGAACCGACAGAATATGAGCAGGAGGACAGCTATAACGATACTTCCAGTATCGGTGTGCGCACGGTTTACCATGAGGGGCATGACAGCCTGATTTTATATGAAAATGGACGGCGCCTGACAGAATACGATATAAAAACGGGCAAGCGAACCGCAGAATACGATACGGCCCATTATGTATTCAATATGTTCTGGATGGATGAAACGCTGGTTCTGATTGAGAAAGAAAATGATGTTTACTATGTGGAAACAGTGGATTGGAGCGACCCAGAGGAAATCGGAATTACAGGGGAAGCTTCGATGCGGGTGGGAGAGTCCCAGCATCTGGAAATAAACCACAATAAACCATACAGGGCTTATTATGAATGGACCAGCCAGGATAAGCATACTGCATCCGTATCGGAAAATGGAGATTTGACCGCATGGAAACCGGGAGAGACGGAAATTACGGTGTCAAATGTCAGCGGGACTTTAAGAGCCAGCCATCATGTTACAGTACAGGAGAAAGAGGGTGTAAATGAGCAGGGAGGAACCGTTATTTCGAATGGAACGGTGAGCCAAAATATTTCAATGAATAATTATCAGGCATGGAGCCGTCCTGTAAATTCGTATCTGACGGAAAGAGAAGGCGAGACTTTAGAGAGGGTGGAGTATATCAGGGACCAAGGAGTTTTGATAGAAACATATGCAAAAGACGGAAGCCGTATCAACAGCTGGACGATAGAGCCGCCGCTTCCGCTGTTTGGAGGATTTTTTGCAGGGGAGGATTACAATTTCTTGGTATTTGGGCAGGAAAATGAGCAGGAGAGCGACAGTTTTGAAATCATGCGTGCCGTAAAATATTCAAAGGACTGGGAGCAAATAGGCCAATATTCGGTATATGGCGCGAATACCCATACTCCGTTTGACGCCGGTTCCCTGCGCATGGCGGAAACGAACGGAAAGCTTTATATCCATACGTGCCATAAAATGTACCTGTCAAATGACGGACTGCGTCATCAGGCGAACATGACTTATGTCGTAAACGAGGCAGATATGACAGAACTGCAGTCCTATTACGATGTACTGAACATTTCCCAGGCGGGTTACGTAAGCCATTCGTTCAATCAATTTGTCCGGACAGACGGTACATATGTGTACCGTGTGGATCACGGCGACGGGGGACCTAGGGCAATAGCCCTGACACGCGCCGGTGTGGATGAGGAGATTACAAATGTCAGGTATACGCTGCCGCTGCCTATACAGGGAGGTTTTGGAAATAATGCGACGGGCGTATCGGCGGGAGGTTTTGAACTTTCGGCAGATCATTGCCTGATTGCAGGAAATTCTGTGGATCAGTCGAGTGAAGAAAATTATTCTGCGACCGGACAAAGAAATATTTTCCTGACAGTAACCAACAAGAGCCTGACAAAAAATAAGATTGTCTGGCTTACGGATTACCAAGAAACAGACGGAGTGGTACCGAAAACGCCGCAACTGGTTAAAATGAATGACTGGCAGTTTTTGATTCTTTGGGAGGAGAGTTACGAAGGTGTGGAAACTGTCTGGACAAAGATGGTAACCGTCGACGGCGACGGAAACCAGATTTCGGATATTATAAAGACAGATATGCGCCTGTCAGACTGCCAGCCGGCTGTAACGGGCAGCGGTGCAGTGAAGTGGTATGTATCGGACGGGAATAGCGTACGGTTTTATACGGTAAATCCATATCGCTTAGAAAACGTGGCGATACAGGATTCCTGTGAAGGGGAGCATTTGTGGAACGGAGGGGTATTCGAAACAGAGTTTTCCTGTGAAGAGGGTGGAATCTGCGTTTATACCTGTATCAGATGCGGAGAGAAAAAGCAGGAGATGATTCCGGCAAAGGGACATAACTGGAGTGAGTGGCTCCATTTTTCCAACATCGATGGAGAAGTAAGATGGTGCCTTGTATGCAAAAAAGAAGAAAAAAGGCCACTGAGCACAGGAGAAGACGGATCTGGAGATTCTTTGCATGATGAAAATGAGAATCCAGAACCATCAACGAAAAAACCTCCCAAACCGGGAACAAAGTTTACCGCTGAAGACGGAAACGTCTATACTGTCGTAACAGCAGGTTTTGTCGTGGAATTTACAAAAGCGGGAAATACAAAAGCGTCTTCTGTGTCGATTCCTTCAAAAGTAACCTTTGATGGGGCGGATTATCAGGTAGCGGCGATAAAAGCAAATGCTTTTCAAGGCAGCCAAACACTGAAACAGGTCAAAATCCCGGATTCCGTAAAGACGATCGGGAATCATGCGTTTAAGAACTGTACATCCTTAACCTCCGTAGTGATCCCGAAGAAGGTAACAAAAATAGGGAAACAGGCGTTTTATAACTGTAAAAAACTGAAAAATATCACGATAAAAACGACAAAACTTACGGCAAAAAAAGTCGGGAACAAGGCATTTACCAAAGCGGGGAGCAGCAATTATAAAAAGCTGAAGGTGAAAGTGCCGGCAAAGAAATTGTCTGCTTACAAAAAACTGTTAAAGAAAAAAGGACTCTCATCAAAAGCAAAGGTGAAAAAATAAGGAGATGGGAAACTTTGGACCCGCCGCAGGAAACGCTTGTCAAGTTTGGAATTCTGTGCTAAAGTGTCTTTAAAATTGCGTATAAAAATATTTGGCAGATACGGAGGCAGAACATGGAAAAAATCAGAACAAGATTTGCGCCGAGCCCTACGGGAAGAATGCATGTGGGAAATTTGAGGACTGCGTTATATGCGTATTTGATCGCAAAACATGCGGGCGGCGATTTTATTTTAAGGATAGAGGATACCGATCAGGAACGTTTTATGGAAGAAGCGCTCGGGATTATTTACCGTACGTTGCAAAAGACGGGACTGATCCACGACGAGGGTCCCGACAAGGACGGCGGAGTGGGTCCGTATGTGCAGAGCGAGCGGCAGGCAGAGGGGATTTACTTATCTTATGCAAAAGAGCTGATTGAAAAAGGAGAAGCCTATTATTGCTTTTGCGATAAAGAGCGCCTGGAAGGATTAAAAGAGACGGTTGCCGGGAAAGAGATCAGTATCTACGATAAACACTGCCTGGGGCTTAGCAAGGAGGAAATCGAAGAAAAACTGGCGGCAGGAATCCCGTATGTGATTCGACAGAACAACCCGAGGACGGGGACAACGGTGTTTGACGACGAGATTTACGGAAGGATCGAAGTAGACAATGCGGAACTGGACGATATGATTTTGATCAAATCCGACGGATACCCGACCTATAATTTTGCCAATGTCGTAGACGATCATCTGATGGGGATCACCCATATTGTCAGGGGAAACGAATACCTTTCTTCTTCGCCGAAATATAACCGTTTGTATGAAGCGTTTGGATGGGAGGTTCCGGTGTATGTGCACTGCCCTCTGATCACGAATGAAGAACATCAGAAGTTAAGCAAGCGAAGCGGGCATTCTTCTTACGAGGATTTGATCGATCAGGGATTTTTATCGGAGGCGGTCGTAAATTTTGTTGCGCTGCTTGGATGGAGCCCGTCGGACAACCGGGAAATTTTTTCCCTGCAGGAGCTGGTCGAAGCATTTGATTATCGCCATATGAGTAAATCTCCGGCAGTCTTTGACGTTACGAAGTTAAAGTGGATGAACGGCGAATATTTAAAAGCCATGGAATTTGAAGCGTTTTATGAAATGGCAGAGCCCTATATCAAAGAAGCCGTACATCATGCGTATGACCTGAGAAAGATTGCCAAACTGGTTCAGACGAGAATCGAAGTCTTTCCGGATATTGCCGGGCATATCGACTTTTTGGAAGAGCTGCCGGAATATGACGCGGACATGTATACTCACAAAAAAATGAAAACGAATCCGGAAACGTCGCTTGCCGTATTACAGGAGATTCTTCCGGTATTGGAAGCGCAGGAGGATTACGGAAACGACGCTTTGTACGAAACGATTACCGCTTTTGTCAAAGAAAAAGGATATAAAAACGGCTACGTGCTCTGGCCGATCCGTACGGCAGTATCCGGCAAGCAGATGACGCCCGGAGGAGCAACCGAAATTATGGAAATTTTAGGTAGAAATGAATCCCTGTCCAGAATTCGAAAAGGAATCGAGAAATTAACAAGTCTATGAAACAACATCTGAATGACGCCCAGATGCAGGCCATTCTGCATCAGAAGGGTCCAATGCTTGTGCTTGCCGGACCAGGGTCCGGCAAGACACTCGTTATTACCAAACGAATCGAACGGTTAATTACATATGGAAAAGTCGATCCGTCGAACATACTGGTCATTACGTTTACCAGAGCGGCGGCAAAAGAAATGAAAGAACGTTTTTGTTCTGTCATGCCGGCGGAGGGACAGAGGGTGACGTTCGGGACGTTTCATGCCGTATTTTTTATGATATTAAAATATGCATATCGTATGGAAGCGTCTAATATTATCCGGGAAGAAGAACGCATGCAGCTGATTCGGGATATGATCTGTTCCATGCGCCTGGATTACGAGGATGAAACGGAATTGATTCAGAATCTGCTGTCTGAAATCAGCTTTATAAAAAACGGGAGGATCGACCTGAAGCATTACTATCCGATTTGCTGCAGCCAGGATATATTTGTTCATGTTTTCCGGGAATATGAGAGCGTTTTGCGGCGCCGCCGGAAGATTGATTTTGACGATATGCTGGTTTATACCTATGAGCTGTTTTCGGCACGGAGCGATATTTTATCGGCATGGCAGAAGAAATTCCGCTATCTGCTGATTGATGAATTTCAAGATGTCAACCAGATACAGTATGATATTGTACGATTGTTATGCGGAAAGGAACAAAATCTGTTTGCCGTGGGAGACGACGATCAGTCGATTTACCGGTTTCGGGGCGCGAAGCCGGAAATCATGCTGCATATGCCTAAGGATTTTTCGGATGCGCAGGTGGTAAACCTTTCTTATAATTACCGATGCCCGGTAGATGTAACCAGGCTGTCGTCCCATATTATATCATACAATAAAGAGCGTTTTCCCAAACAGATGCAGGCGGTCAGCCGGATTTCGTCGTCGATCACGGCGGAGTTGTTTGAAACGCAGGGAAAAGAATATGAAGCCGTGATTGACCGGATCCGGGAACGTGGAAGCCCTTATAAGCAGACGGCGGTTTTATTTCGGACCAACACGCAGGCGGGGGCTTTGATGGAGCAGCTGATGGCGTACGATATTCCATTTACGGCGAAAGATAATATCCCGAATTTGTACGAGCACTGGATCGCAAAAGATTTCTTTGCTTATATCAGGATTGCGGAAGGAAGCCGGAAACGAAGAGATTTTCTGATGATCATGAACCGCCCGAAGCGTTATCTGAGCAGGGAGAGCCTGGAAGGGGAAGACATTTCGTTTACGGCGTGGCAGGCGTTTTATGCCGAGCAGCCGTGGATTGAGGCGCGGATTGAGAAACTGGCGGAGGATCTGCTTGCCATCCGCCGGATGCGTCCGTTTGCGGCGATCAATTATATCCGCAGGGGCGTGGGATATGACGATTTTTTAAAAGAATATGCCGGGTATAAGAAGATAGAACCGGACGGGCTGTTAGAAAAAGCGGATGCGCTGCAGGAGAGCAGCAGGGAGTTTGCTTCATTTGCGGAGTGGTCGGCGCATATCAAACGGTATCAAAAAGAATTGGAAGAAGTGTATAAACGGGAAGGAAATCGAGAAGACGCCGTAACACTGGCTACTTTTCACAGTGCGAAAGGGCTGGAATTTGACACCGTGCATATCATTGACGCCAACGAAGGCATAACGCCTTATAAAAAAGCTGTGCTTCCCGCGGATATGGAAGAAGAAAGGCGCATGTTTTATGTGGCTTTGACCCGTGCGAAACAAGAACTGCATTTGTATGCTTCCAAAAAAATTCATAACCATGAGGCGGAAGTGTCGCGGTTTTTGATCGAAGGGAGAGAGTATCTGCCGGGGATGGATGTTTGCTGCTAGAGCGGGGGAGAAACGGGATGGATGAAACGTTTGAAAGGATACATACGGTATATGATTTGATCGTTTATTCTTATACGCAGATTATGGGAATGGGAGAAAATCGTATCATAAGCCGTTATTATGAGGAATTGCCGGGGTACAGGAGTAAAATTACGAATTGGATGAGGGAAATGCTTTTATGCAACCTTTCCGTAGAAGATTTTGTAAAAGAGTGGATTTCCTATCTGCAGCAGGATAAAGAGCAGGTGTGTATGCATGTTTTGATGGAATTTGACAGGTATTATAAAGAACGTGACAGTTATCCGCTGATTCGGGAATTAAAGACGAAAAAAATGATCGACTATTCGACAGAAAACAATATTTCCGATCGACTGGCATTTTATCCGATGGGACAGGATAATTTTATTATGCATGCAGAAGTGATGAAAAAAGCCAGAAGACATAGAATGAAAAGCGGCATATGGGAGAAAATTTCAAGCTATCGGATCAATGAAATAAGTCCCCTTGTTCCGCTTGTTGGGATTAGAAAATATAATAACAACAGCATAGAATGGTCTTTGGCTCAAAATGGCTGTCTGGCGATTGCTATGATTCCTTTTAGCAATCAGGCTCCGTTTGACAGAGATGAAAAGACAGGGATATGGACACGAAAAAGCGAAGATGCGGATTATCAAAAAATGTATGAAGATTGTATCGTACTTTTGGAAGAGCTGAACAAAAGAAATATAGATATTGTGGTTTTTCCTGAAATTGTCATGACGGAACAGCTGATTTCAGACATAAAGGCATGGTTGATGCAAAACAGGGATAAAGCCGGGAATTTAAAGCTTTTATTTATGGGGTCCTATTATACGGAAAATATCAATCGCTGTGTGCTGCTGTCAGGTATGGGAAAAGAGCTTTTGGCAAATGATAAACAAAACGGATTTGAATATACGGATACGCAGGGAAAGCTTCATAGAGAAGAACTGGGTGTGAAGTCAGAGAAGATATTGCTGATCGATATCAAGGGATTAGGAAGGGTATGGTACCTGATCTGTAAAGATGACTTGATATTTGAAAACGTAGCTCCTTTTGTCAGTAAATATGAGAGTACCGTGCAGGTTATTTCGGCTTATTCCAGCTGTTTATCCGAATTTCGGGGAACAGGAGAAGCCCTTGCAGAAAAATATCAGGTGTTTTCTGCAGTTTCTAATTCCTGCGCTGTCAGGGGTGGGAGGGAAATTGGAATCATGGGTTATCCTGTTATATTTGAACAGGGAAACAGCATAACCGGCTTTAGTTTGGAGTATGCCTGTTCCTTAGGCGGGGCTTGCTGCAGTTACGGCAGGTGTGCACATATTATGCGGTTTGATCTGGAGAATAGTTGTCTTAATACGAAAGAAATGCGGTCAGGAAATCAGGTCGTAACGCATAATCTGGTTGGGATACAAATAGACTATGAACAGTTGCCGATATAAGACGTAATGCATCGTAATGCGCCATTTTTTACACAAAAAAGTTGTGGAATCCTATCATATGACTTGTAATACACCGAAAAAAGGTGTATGATATCATTAAATGTTACAGAAACGTTACATATTTTTCGAGGAGGCGTTTGATATGACATTGGATTTATTACAAAAGACAATGGAAGGGTTGCTTTTTAACAGGAGCGCAGATTTGGATGTGTGTGCGGAGCAATATATGAATATATATCTGGATGCGCATAAGAATCATCAGGTGGAAAAGTTTTGTGAAGAAAGCGAGAAGTTTTCGGACCAATTGGATTTGCTGTGGGAATATTTTAAAATCGATGAAGAGGAAACCCACAGGAAGATCTATTATTTTGCAATGATCGATACGATTAAAAACCTGGCCGTAAAAATTTCCGAGGATCTCAGCTGTGATGCGGGGGAGTACGGAAATTATAAATACATCTATCCGATCCTTAAAGTTTTATATGAGAACGGAGCGGTATCTGTTGGCAAGCTGGCGGAATGTTTGAAGATCGAGCGCCATAACTTAACCAATGCCATCCGGAGATATCATAAATTTCAATTGTGGAGCCAAGAAAAGCAGGGACGTAATTCTTTATGCCAAATTACGGCAAAAGGAGAACGGGCATATGCTTCCTATCTGAAAAAAGAGGTCACAGAGGACAAAAATTCTTTAGAGGAACTTTTACTTGTTCTGTTAAAAGAAATTGAAACGCATATGAAAGAGTTTCAACCGGATCCGAATGAAATAATTCGTAAATTGAATTCTCAGATGAAGGGCAGCGTTTTTTCTTCACCGATGATGAAAGTGTCGATTCAGAATATATATGAGAAGCGGGTAGATTTTATAAAAAAGATCCATCAGAAAAAGAGAGAGATGCAGCGAAAAGATGAGACAGAAATGATTCATCGGTATTCTATGCAGGGATTGAAACCGATGGATGAATTTCAGGGTGAGGATATGTATCAATATACCAGGCAGATCGGACAGAGATTAACGTATCAGCCGTATGTAAGGGAAAAAGAGGTGGCCTATTTTGGATAATTGCCGTTTTATGCAGTGGGAAGATCTCGTAAAAGAAATCAACCAGAATGAAAAGGACGGAAAACTGCAGGAAAAGATCGTTCAATTGACAGATCTGATGATCCGGGACGTATACGAGAACGAAACTTATGAATGCATAAACTATATAGAAGAAAAAATTGAAAACGCAGACATTTGGGAAGACATGGAGAAAAAGGTTCGTTCTCAGACAGATTTTTATATCAGAACCCTGGGACTGAAGAAACTGCCGGAAGATGCGGCCGAGGCAAAAATAAAGACGGCATATCGCCTGCGGTATGAGGAATTTGAAAATGATGAATATATCTGCCGGCAGGCGAAGCTGAATCGTCAGGAAATACAGGCAATCCGATGTCTGTTTGACTATTGTGAATTTTCCGTAGTTTTACAAAAAATATCCAAAAGAAGATTTGAAGCATTTTTGGTGGAAAGAGGAAAATTTACAGAATCCATGACCGAAACCATATGGGAGCTGTTTCGGCATTGCAGGCAGGATATTCAAATACTGATCTATTCCCGTCATTTTGCCAATCTGGAAATGAAATTAAATTATCTGATGAACGGACAGGATGATCTGAAAAAAGAGATAGATTTTGTAGAGTTTTTGCTTTTAGAAGAGGGCGAATCTTCGGAATAAAATCGGGTCAAAAAAAGCCGTTCTTTCCGGTTCTTACGACCGAAAAGAACGGCGGATCGTCCGAATATGTCAATCCTCTTCCATATCAAGTTCGTCCAGCAATGCTTCAAAACGCGCTTCGACGAGCTCATATTCTTGATCGCTTTGGAGTTCTTCCAGAGAAGGATTTCCCTCTTCATCTTCATGATAACGATAAATATAGATATCGCCCTCTTCTTCATCGTCGGTATCCTCGTCTGTTGGAATGAGCACGATGTAGTCTCTGCCGTCTGCCTCAAAAATCGTTAAGATTTCACATTCTTTCTGACTTCCGTCTTCAAAATCCAAAGTGACGCAAATATCGTCGTCTTCCGGTAAGAGGGGATTGTTCTGATTGTCCATAAAACTCTCCTTTCCAAATATTGTATTCCGTTTGTATATTACTTGCTAAATTATATAATAATTCAGATAAATATGCAATAAGCGAAGAAAAACATATACAAATGGATGAGAAAAATGTTATAATAACCGCGTATACTAGCTAAGTTTTAATATTGCCAAATGGCAGAACGGTTTTTACAGGATGAAAAGGTGATAAAAAACATGGAATGGAATCAGAAAAGGGGAGATTTCTCCCGATTGGGAGTAGTCAGAGGGAAGACATGGACGAATTTTTGTTTGGTGTGTAGAAAAGAGTCGGATTGTAAGATACTGTTATATGAAAGAAATCATCCGGAATGCATAGCGGAAATCGTTGTGCCCAGGGAGTTTTCCAAAGGAAATCTCCGTGCCGTGCAGGTGGAAGGATTACATCTGGCAGAATATGATTATAATTTTTGGATAGACGGAGAGGTGAAGACGGATCCTTATGCCAGAAGGATCGTGGGAAGGGAACGCTGGGGGGATGTCAGCCGCCGGCAGAACGGAACGCTTCGCTGCCGGTATGAAGAACATCGTTTTTCCTGGAGAGGGGACTGTGAAGTAGAGATCCCGAGAAAGGATATGGTACTTTATAAGCTGAATGTCAGAGGGTTTACCAAAGGCCTGCCGGAGAAGATTCCGGACAGAGGAACGTTTCGTGCGCTGACAAAAAAGCTTTCTTATTTAAAAGCATTGGGTATTACTTCCGTTGAACTTATGCCCGTATATGAATTTGAGGAAGTCATCTTGCAGGAGGTTAAAGAACTGCCGGAATATAAACGGTGGAAGTCCAAAAAGAAAGATAAAATCCAAAAGCCAAAGCTAAAACCGGAATATAAGATAAACTGCTGGGGTTACGGAGAAGGCTTGTACTTTGCGCCGAAGGCTTCGTATGCTGCGTCAGAAGCGCCCGATACGGAACTCAAAGAGTGCATTCTCCAGATGCATAAAAAAGGGATGGAGTGCATTTTGGAAATGGATTTTACCAATGCGGTTTCCAAAGAGCAGGCGCTGGACATTTTAAAATACTGGGTAAGAGAGTATCATGTGAACGGATTTCATCTGCAGGGAGACGGGATTGCGATGGATCTTCTGCTGGAAGATCCTTATCTTGGAAGAACAAAGTTCTTTTACAGGGAAATGTACGAGCATATGATTTCGGAAGAGGAGGCTGCCTATCCGAGGGCTTTTTTGGATTCGGATGAATTTTTATATCCCTGCCGAAAGCTGGCGAGCGGGGTAAACGGCGATATCTGGGAGCTTGCGGATCAGATGAAGAAGCAGAATGCAAAGCTTGGGTATATCAATTATGCTGCAGATAACAACGGATTTACTTTAAAGGATTTGTTTACTTATGGACAAAAACATAATGAAGCAAACGGCGAGGACAATCTGGACGGTCCCGTATGGAACTGCAGTATAAACTGCGGCGTGGAAGGGGAAACCAGTAGCCGCAATGTACAAAAGATCCGTGACCGCCGGATGAAAAATACTGCCGCTATGCTGTTTTTGGCGCAGGGCGTGCCGATGCTGATGGCGGGAGACGAAGACTGTAATTCGCAGGGAGGAAACAACAATGCCTACTGTCAGGATAATGAAATCGGCTGGAAGGAATGGCATTTGTCGAAACCTGCAAAAGAGTTTTTAAAATATATAAAACGATTGATTGAGTTCCGGAAAGCGCATGAAATCCTTCGGATGGAACATCCGATGCAGCTTGCGGATACGAAATCCTGCGGATGTCCGGATTTATCGTATCATGAAGAAGCGGCATGGATTGCTCCGAAGTTTTTTAACCGGGGAGCGTTGGGAATCCTTTATTGCGGCAGATACGCAGGAGAATCGGAAGATGTATATTTAGGATTTAACTTTTCGGATTTACACAAGAATCTTGCGATTCCAAAGCAGAAAGGAACGCGGAAATGGTATCTTTATATGGATACCGCCGTAAAATCTGCATTTTTACCGGAACCGGAAGAATTAAAAGAGGCGTCTTATTTGCTGGAGGCGCAGAGCGTTTGTATTATAGTAGGAAAATAAAAGGCAGGATTTTATTATGAAAGCTTGGCAGCATTTAAAAACAATCGTACATCATAAAAATCTCGTGCGTCAGGGATGCTTTAAAGTGGGATTATATCGTCAGGGTTTGATGCACGACTGGTCAAAATATACGCCTGTAGAGTTTTTGGTAGGCTGCAGATATTATCAGGGCAACAAAAGTCCCAATAATGCCGAACGGGAAGAAAAAGGCTATTCGACGGCATGGCTTCACCACAAAGGCAGGAACAAACATCATCTGGAATACTGGATCGATTATTCGGCAAAAGGAGACCGTCAGATGACCGGAATGCGTATGCCGGAAAAGTATGTGGTGGAAATGTTTATGGACAGGATCGCCGCATGTAAAAATTATCAGAAAGAACACTATACCGACCGCAGTCCGCTTGCATATTATGAACATGGAAAAGACCACTATATGCTGCATAAAGAGACAAGAAAACTGCTCGAGAAGCTTTTGCATATGCTGGCGGACGAAGGGGAAGAAAAGGTTTTTCGATATATCCGCGTAAAAATCTTAAAAAATGCCGGGCGCAGCAGGCGTCCAAAAAACAGTAAGAAGATCAGAAAGAAGGATTAGACAATGTTAAACGGAAAAAAAATATTATACAGCGGAATGCAGGCAACGGGAACCTTAACGCTTGGGAATTATCTGGGAGCGTTGAAAAACTGGGTGAAACTGCATGAAGAATACGAATGCTTATACGGCGTGATGGATCTGCATTCCCTGACCGTCCGACAGAATGCGGCGGAGTTTCGGAAAAATGCCAGATCACTGTACGCACTGTATGTGGCGGCAGGACTGGATCCGGAGAAAAATTGTATTTATTACCAGTCGCATGTGTCCGGCCATGCCGAATTGGGCTGGATTTTAAGCTGCTTTACTTACATGGGCGAATTAAACCGCATGACGCAGTTTAAAGATAAGGCGGCAAAACATGCGGATAATATCAATGCCGGATTATATACGTATCCGGTGCTTATGGCTGCGGATATTCTTTTGTATCAGGCAGACGTTGTTCCGGTCGGCGTAGACCAGAAACAGCATCTGGAAATCACAAGGGATATTGCACAGAGGTTTAATGCGCTTTACGGGGATGTGTTTACCGTTCCGGAAGCTTATATTCCAAAAGCCGGGGCGAAGATTATGAGCCTGCAGGATCCTCTCAAAAAAATGTCCAAATCGGATGAAAATGCAAATGCAACGATACTTCTTTTAGATGAGAAAGATGCCGTTATCCGTAAATTTAAGCGGGCTGTGACGGATTCCGGCTGTGAAGTACGGTATGCCGAAGATAAGCCCGGCGTAAGTAATTTGATGGACATTTACGGCTGCGTTACCGGAAAATCCTACGAAGAAATCGAACGGGAATTTGACGGCAGGGGTTACGGAGACTTTAAGCTGGCGGTAGGGGAAGCAGTTGCGCAGGAGTTAGAGCCGCTGCAGAAGAAATACCGGGAGATCATGGAGGATAAATCTTATCTGGATTCCGTGATTTCGGCGAATGATGAAAAGGCGGCTGCGTACGCGGCAAAGACGCTGCGAAAAGTGCAGAAAAAAGTAGGACTGACAGAAAAACTCCGCCGATCATGAGGATAAAAAAATAAAATAAGCCGGGAAAAAGTTGGAAAGGCACGAACAACATGGACATTTCATAGGATATAGCAAGTAAGTTTTTGAGGTGTCATCTTGAAAACTTTTTTATCCCCTCTGAATGCAACGGAAGAAAAGGAGTATTTAAAACGCCGGAAAGAGGGAGATCCGGAAGCAAAGAAAGTTCTGGTGGAGCGAAACATGCGCTTAGTCGCCCATATTTCCAAAAAATACCAGAATTCGGAAGAGGAAATGGAAGATCTGATATCCATCGGGACGATTGGTTTAATCAAGGCGATTTCTACATTTCAGGAAGATCACGGCAGCAAACTCGCCACGTATGCGGCAAGATGTATTGAAAACGAACTGCTGATGTATTTCCGGTCCAAAAAGAAATGTTCCAGGGAGGTTTCTTTATACGAACCGATCGGGACGGACAAAGAAGGAAACCAGATACAGCTGATGGATATCGTTGAGGTCGACGAAAAGGACGTCGTGGAACAGCTTGAGCTCAAGCGCCAGATTGTACGGCTCTATCAGCTGATCCCGGATGTGCTTGACGAAAGAGAAAAAGAAATTTTAAAACTGCGCTACGGACTGAGGAACGAAAAACCGGTCACACAGCGGGAAATAGCGGAAAAGTTGCATATTTCCCGGTCATATGTCAGCCGGATTGAGAAAAAAGCGTTGGAAAAATTGAAAAATAATTTTTAAAATCTATTTGAAAAAGACGAAATCCGTGCTATACTGATTTCGTCTTTTTATCTGCAGCGCTTCTGCTGTATAATCCCCAACCGTTTATTTCAGGGAGTAAAAAAATGTATAGTCAGATAACAACCGCGACCGTCTGCGGGTTAAAAAGTGTGTGCGTTCAGGTGGAGGCAGACGTTTGCGACGGTATGCCTGTCTTTGAAATGGTAGGATTTTTGTCTTCAGAAGTAAAGGAAGCGAGAGAAAGGGTGAGAACGGCGCTTCATAACTGCGGATATTCGCTTCCGGCAAAACGGATCACGGTAAATCTGTCCCCTGCGGACGTAAGAAAATCCGGTTCCGGCTTTGACCTTCCGATTGCCGCCGCAATCCTGGCGGCGCTTGGGAAAGTCCGTCAAGACGCGCTCAAAGATACGCTGGTCTTAGGAGAAATCAGTTTAAACGGAACGATACAGCCGATCCGCGGCGTTTTGCCCATTGTGGCAAAGGCAAAAGAAATCGGGATCCGGCGCTGCATTCTTCCGTATGGGAATTGGATGGAAGCAAAATTGATTCCGGGAATAGAATTATGGGCGGTAGAAGATCTAAAGGAAATTGTTTCCTGCTTAAACGGCAGGCCTTATCCGGTCAAAGCGTTTCCGGAGGAAAACGAAACGTTTCGGAGAAACGCAGAGCCGGATTTTTCAGAACTGAACGGACAAAAAAGCGTCAGGCGCGCCTGTGAAGTAGCCGTTTCGGGCATGCATAATTTTCTGATGATCGGACCGCCGGGCAGCGGAAAGACAATGCTTGCAAAAAGGATTCCCGGGATTCTGCCTCCGATGACAGAAAAAGAAAGACTGGAAGTATCCAAAATTTACAGTGTCTGCGGAATGCTGCCCCAAAGCGGACATCTGATCGACAGACGTCCGTTCCGCATGCCGCACCATACCATAAGCCCAAACGGGCTTTCCGGCGGCGGGATCGTGCCGAAACCCGGAGAAATCAGCCTGGCGCATAAAGGCGTTTTGTTTTTGGACGAGCTGCCGGAATATAAAAAATCGACACTTGAAATTCTGCGCCAGCCGATGGAAGACAAAGAGATTACGCTGGTCCGGCAGTCGGGGACTTACCGTTATCCTGCGGATTTTATGCTGGTAGCCGCCATGAATCCCTGCAAATGCGGTTATTATCCGGACCGCAGCCGCTGCCGCTGCAGAGAAGCGGAAATTGCGGGATATCTGGGAAAAATCAGCAAACCGCTGCTGGATCGGATGGATATCTGTGTGGAAGCGCCGGTCATCCGCTATGAAGAACTGACGGGGGCTAAGGCCAACGAATCTTCGGCAGAGATACGAAACCGCGTGATGCAGGCGCTAGAGCGTCAGCGGTTCCGGTTTCGTGAGGCGGAGATTTCTTATAACAGCCAGATTTCATCCAAAGATATGGAACAATACTGCAAGTTAAGCTGCAGCCAGCAAATATATATGAAGGAAATCTATCAAAAACTGGAACTTTCTGCCAGAGGTTATTATAAAATTTTAAAAACGGCAAGAACAATTGCAGATCTTGACGAATGCGCAGATATCCGGGACTGTCATTTAAACGAGGCGGTATGTTACCGGATACAGGATAAAAAATATTGGGAGTAAACAATGGAAGAAAACAAGAAATATCAGTATTGGATGAGATGTATTCCGGGAATCGGGAATAAAAAACTGAAAAAAATAGTAGAATATTGTGGCAGTGCAAAAGAAGCGTACGGATTATCCGAGCGTCAGTTGAGGAATATTCGGGGAATCGGCGAAAAGGATGCGGAGAACATCTTAGAGAGCAAGCGCCGGTTTGACCTGGAAGGTGAACCGGAAATTTTAGAAGAAAGAGAAATTTCCATGATCACAATCGAAGACGAGGGATATCCGCAGCGGCTAATGGATCTGAATGACGGTCCGTACGCGTTGTTTTATCGGGGAAATCTTCCTTCGGAGGAAGAAAAGACAGCGGCGATCGTGGGTGCGCGCCTGTGCTCTTCTTACGGAAGGGCGGCGGGACTTGAGCTGGGAAAGCGGCTTGCGCGCTGCGGCGTCGGAATCGTAAGCGGCATGGCGTCCGGCATCGATTCGTTCGGACATTGGGGCGCTGTCCGGGGCGGCGGAAAGACGTATGCCGTTCTTGGCTGCGGAACGGATGTCTGTTATCCGAAAGGCGGAAGAGACTTGTACGAAACCATACAAAAGAACGGAGCCGTCATTTCCGAGTATCTTCCGGGAACGCCGCCGTTTGCAGCGCAGTTTCCTGCAAGAAACCGCATCATCAGCGGGCTCTCCGACGTAGTCATTATCATCGAAGCAAAAAAGAAAAGCGGTTCTTTGATTACCGTGGATTTTGCTCTGGAACAGGGAAAAGACATCTATGCGGTTCCGGGCAGGATGGACGATGCGTTAAGCAAAGGATGCAACGAGCTGATCCGGCAGGGAAGCGGAATTGTGGTATCTGCAGACGAATTGATCGAAGAGCTTGGCGTTTCGCCGGCAGAAACTGCGGCAAAAGATGAAGTGGCAAAAAAACCACTTGAAAAAGAAGAATCGATGGTGTATAGTTGCTTTGGTCTATATCCCAGAAATATGGAAGAATTAGTAAATATGACGAATTTACCGTCTTCCGTTTTGGCAGATTTACTGATCCGGCTGCAGACGAAGGGATTGATCGAAGAATATTATAAAAATAATTACCGTAAAAAGTAAAACAGTATAAAAGGAGTCTATAGTTATGGCAAAGTACCTGGTAATCGTGGAATCGCCTGCTAAGGTAAAGACAATCAAAAAATTTTTGGGGAAAAATTATGAGGTCACTGCGTCAAACGGACATGTGCGCGATCTGCCGAAAAGCCAGCTCGGCATCGACGTAGAACATGATTTTGAGCCGAAGTATATTACGATACGCGGAAAAGGAGATATTCTTGCAAATCTCCGCAAAGAAGTGAAAAAAGCCGATAAAATCTATCTTGCAACCGACCCTGACCGGGAAGGAGAGGCGATTTCCTGGCACTTGGCAAATGCGCTGAAACTAGAAGGAAAAAACGTATACCGCATCAGTTTTAACGAAATTACCAAAAACGCAGTGAAAGCTTCTTTAAAAACACCGCGCGAGGTCGATATGGATCTTGTGAACGCGCAGCAGGCAAGGCGCATGTTAGACCGGATGGTAGGGTATAAAATCAGTCCGCTGCTGTGGGCGAAAGTAAAGCGGGGCTTAAGCGCCGGAAGGGTACAGTCCGTCGCACTGCGTATGATCTGCGACAGGGAAGAAGAAATCAATGCGTTTATACCGGACGAGTATTGGACGTTGGAAGCAAAGCTGGCGGTCAAAGGAGAGAAACGTCCGCTTGTCGCTAAATTTTACGGAACGGAAGACGGAAAACAACCGATTCCATCCGGGCAGGAGCTGGAACGCATCAAGAAAGAAATCGAGTATGCCGAGTATCAGGTTCTTGAAGTAAAGAAAGGCGAGAGAGTGAAAAAAGCGCCGCTTCCGTTTACGACGAGCACACTCCAGCAGGAGGCTTCCAAAGCGCTGAATTTTTCTATTCAGAAAACGATGCGGATCGCGCAGCAGCTGTATGAAGGCATCGATGTGAAGGGTGAAGGCACGGTCGGACTGATTACGTATTTAAGAACCGACTCGGTTCGCATTTCCGAAGAGGCGAAAGCTGCGGCGAAAGATTATATCACAGGAGCATATGGAGAGGCGTATGCGGCGGAACATGCCGGAAAGAAACAGAATTCGGCAAAAATTCAGGATGCCCATGAGGCAATTCGTCCTTCGGATATTACAAGGACGCCCGTACTGGTAAAGGAATCTCTTTCCAGAGACCAGTTTCGGCTCTATCAGCTGATCTGGAAGCGCTTTACTGCAAGCAGGATGAAAGAAGCCGTGTATGAGACGACATCGGTCACAATCAAAGCAGGAAAATATCGGTTTCATGTATCGGCGGCAAAAATTGCGTTTGACGGTTTTTTATCTGTCTATACGGCTGCGGGAGAAGAAAAAGAAGGGGGCAATGTACTGGCCGGTTCTCTGGATAAAGATTCTGTCCTGACGCTTATGGAACTGGACGGAAAGCAGCATTTTACACAGCCGCCGGCGCATTATACGGAAGCGTCTCTGGTAAAATCGTTGGAGGAGCTTGGAATCGGACGTCCGAGTACATACTCTCCGACGATTACAACCATCCTTGCCAGAAGATATGTGGTAAAAGAAAATAAGAACCTGTATGTGACAGAATTGGGTGAAATTGTCAATTCCATAATGAAAGAGTCGTTTCCGACGATTGTAGACGAGCATTTTACCGCAAATATGGAGTCGCTTCTGGACAAAGTAGAAGAGGGCGCAATAAACTGGAAAACCGTCGTCAGCAATTTCTATCCGGATTTAAAAGAAGCCGTCGACATTGCGGAGAAAGATCTGGAAAAGGTAAAGATCGAAGATGAGGTGACAGATGTTATCTGTGAAGAGTGCGGCAGGAATATGGTGGTAAAATACGGTCCGCACGGAAAGTTTCTGGCGTGTCCCGGATTTCCGGACTGCAGAAATACGAAGCCGTATCTGGAAAAAACAGGCATTCCATGTCCTTTGTGCGGCGGTGAAGTTGTTATTAAAAAGACGAAAAAAGGCAGAAAATATTACGGCTGTGAACATAACCCGGAATGTTCTTTTATTTCCTGGCAGAAGCCGTCCAAACAGCCCTGCCCCCGGTGCGGCAGCTATATGGTGGAAAAAGGAAATAAGCTTGCATGTTCCAGCGAGCAGTGCGGCTACAGTGAAAAAATTTCCAAAAATGAAGAAAAAGGAAAATAAATTGAATATTCTTGAAATTGCATACTAAATATGTTAAGATACCATTCAGTTACAAAAAATTCGGAATATTTTTGAAGGAGGGTGTCATATGGGCGTACAGTTGTTGGATAAGACAAGAAAAATTAACAAACTCTTGCATAATAACAATTCTTCCAAAGTAGTATTCAATGATATCTGTGATGTACTGACGGAGATTTTAAAGTCCAACATTCTGGTAATCAGCAAAAAAGGGAAAGTTTTAGGAAGCAGCGTGGGAAAAGGGACTCCTGAAATCTGCGAGTTGATTGTGGACGAAGTGGGAGGGTTCATCGATCCGCTGCTAAACGAAAGACTTCTTGGGATCCTTTCTACCAAGGAGAATGTGAATTTGGAAACATTGGGATTTGCCGCCGATTTAAAGCGCTACTGTGCGATTATAACTCCGATCGATATTGCCGGAGAGCGGCTTGGGACACTGTTTGTATACCGGTACGATTCTCCTTATGACATCGACGATATTATACTGAGCGAATATGGCACAACAGTCGTAGGTCTTGAGATGATGCGGTCCGTAAACGAAGAAAATGCGGAGGAGATCCGTAAGATACAGATTGTAAAGTCTGCCATCAATACGCTTTCTTTTTCGGAACTGGAAGCGATCATCCATATTTTTGACGAGCTGGACGGCAATGAGGGCATACTCGTCGCCAGCAAGATTGCAGACCGGGTGGGAATCACCCGTTCCGTTATTGTAAATGCGCTTCGCAAGTTTGAAAGCGCAGGCGTAATCGAATCCCGGTCTTCCGGAATGAAAGGCACATACATTAAAGTGTTAAACGACGTGGTATTTGACGAACTTGAAAAGATAAAAAAACAAAAAGACTATTAAACTTAAGAGAAATTTTAACCAAAAGGATTTGCGGAAATTTCCTGCAGATCCTTTTTTTCTGTCGTGTAAAAACCTCTGACGGGCATTTTATGATGCTTAGTATCCGGTAGATTTTACCATAGAGAACCGAAAAGGGCGCATATATAGTGCCAAAAAAGACAGCAAAGTACAAAATCGTGTAAAAAGTGATAAAAAAATACTTGTCTTTTTTTTAATATAATTTATAATAGAGAATATGATTAAAATATGAGGAGTATGATGTAAGAAAGGGGAACGGCCAAATATGTTTTCATCAAATGTGTTTAGTTATGTCAATGTACTCAACAAAGCTGCCGATGCGAGCTGGCTGCGGGAAGAGACGATCGCAAACAATCTTGCGAATGTAAATACGCCGGGATATAAGAGAAAAGACGTAGATTTTCAGAGCGTGCTGCGGAATGAACTTGGCAATATGAAGTATCAGACGTTGGACAGTAAGGTGGAGCATGCCGATTTAAGCCGTTTGGATGCGTCTGTATATGTGGACTCTGCAAATTATTCCTATCGTATCGATAAGAACAATGTGGATGTAGATGTCGAAAATGTAGAACTGGCATCGGAAAAACTGCGCTATGACGCGCTGACAGACAGCATGACACAGGAATTTGCAAGACTGAAATCCGTAATGCAGTAACAGCAAGGTGAGGAGGAACTGGTATGGGATTATTTCAGGCATTTAATATCAGCGCGTCAGGAATGACGGCGGAGCGTTTTCGTACGGATATCATTGCGGAGAACGTTGCGAATGTCAATACGACAAGAACCGAAGACGGTACGCCGTACCGGAGGAAGGTCGTGACATTTGCGGAACGGGATAAAACATCTTTTCAGGAAATGCTTTCAAGAGCACGTACATATGGCGGAAACGGAGTAAAAGTTACAAAAGTATCCGAGGATTACGATTCCGAATACAATATGGAATATGATCCGGCGCATCCGGATGCAGATGAGAACGGCTATGTTTCCTATCCGAATGTAAATATCGTAACGGAAATGACAAATCTGATCGATGCCAGCAGAGGTTATGAAGCGAATGTAACGGCATTTAACGCGATCAAATCGATGGCGCAGGCAGGGCTGCAGGTAGGTAAATCATAAACCGAAGAATGAGTTCAGGGAGGATGAGTGAAATGGATATAGCTTCATTGTACAGCGTATCACCGGATTATCTTACACAGTACGGATTAAATAAATATCAGCAGGCTCCGGAAGAAAAAAACGGAGATTTTGGTTCTATTCTGGATACGGCGCTGAATATGATTAACGAGACAAACGCCTATCAGAATGCGGCGGAATCGGCGGAGATTCAGTTTGCACTCGGCGAGGCGGTCAGTACGCATGAACTGGCGGTAGCACAGCAGAAAGCGAATATCGCCCTGCAGTATACGGTTGCGGTCAGGGACAAGGTGTTGGATGCGTACAAAGAAATCATGAATATGTCAATTTAGTGGGTAGGGATGCAAAATGCCAGAGAGAGTGCAGAATATTTTAAATCAGATAAAAGATTGGTGGACAAAGTTTTCCGTCAAACAGAAGACGCTGCTGCTTAGCATTACGGCAGTCGTTATATTGGCGTTAGTCATATTGGCAGTTGTGATGAATCAGCCGAATATGGTTACGTTAATTACCTGTGAGAATACAAAACAGGCGTCTGAAGTAAAGAGCCTGCTGGAAGGGGAAGGAATCTCTGCGGAAGTATCGTCCGACGGACTGACCTTTTCCATTGACCAGAAAGATGAAGCGAACGCTTCGATTTTGCTGGGGTCTAACGGAATTCCGTCGCAGGGGTACGGCATCGAAAACGTATTTGACGGAAATTTCAGTACGACCGAATCGGATAAGACCAAAAAGTATCAGTTATATCTGGAAAAGAAATTTGAAGACCAGCTGACAAGGATATCAAATATCGAGGAGGCATCCGTCAGTCTTTCGATTCCGGAGGAAGACGGAACGATTATCTCCATGGGACAGGAGACGCATGCAAGTGTAGTTCTGACTTTAAACGGAGAAATGGAGGAAGAACAGGCGGCGGGGATCGCCAAGTTCGTGGCTACCGAGGTAGGAAATGATTCTACGGACCATATATTGTTGCTGGATTCCAGCGGAAACGTTCTGTTTTCCGGAGGAGATGCGGGAACGGCAATCGGAAATGCAAATACCCAGCTTTCCGTCAAAAGCAAAGCGGAGAATATGGTAAAAAGCGAAGTCAAGGGCGTCGTTTTAGGTACGGATGTATATGATAACGTGGAAGTCGGTTTGAATCTGGTTATGGATTTTGATACGGAAGATTACACGAACCAGCGTTATTATGTGGAGCCCGGGCAGGAACAGGGGTATCTGGACAGCCGGAATACATTTGAATCCGAAGCACAGGGAGGACGAGCAGGCAATCCGGGTACGGACAGCAATGACCAGGATGCGGCGACGTATGTGATGGAAGATTCGGAGATCACCTCTTCTTCCACAAGCGAGACAAAAGAAAAATTTCTTCCCAGCCAGGAAATTACCAGAAGAAAAAGCGACGGCGGAAAGGTGGATCTTGAAAATTCTTCCATTTCGGTTGTTGCTACCTCCTATGTAGTCTATGATGAAAATGCGCTGAAAGCAGACGGAACGCTGGACGATATTTCGTTTGATGAATTTGTGGCTGAGAATAGCAGCCGTGTGAAAACAACGGTGGATGATGAGTTTTACAATATGGTAGCCAATGCAACCGGAATTGCAAGGGACAATATTACAATTGTGGCATATGATGTACCGTTCTTTAAATATGCGTCATCCGGCGGACGAGATCTTGCGGATTACCTGCAGATCGTGCTTGCGGTTCTGATTTTTGGCCTGCTTGGATTTGTCGTATTCAAAAGCACCAGAAAGCAGCAGGAGCAGGAAATCGAGCCGGAGCTTTCTGTAGAAAATTTGCTGGAAACGACCAGAAATTCGGAAATGGCAGACGATTCTTTACAGGATATCGGTTTTTCGGAAAAATCGGAAACGCGTATTCTGATTGAAAATTTTGTGACAGACAATCCGGAAGCAGCCGCATCGCTGCTGCGTAATTGGCTGAATGAGGAGTGGGATTAAAGATGAGTACCGAAGAATTGACCGGGGTCCAGAAAGCCGCTATATTATTGATTGCATTAGGACCGGAAAAGTCGGCAGATATTTTTAAACATTTAAAAGAAGAAGAAATAGAAGAACTGACGTTGGAAATTGCAAATACCAGAAGCGTTTCTCCGCAGATAAAAGAAGCGGTACTAAATGAATTTTATCAGGTCTGCCTGGCACAGCAGTATATTGCGGAAGGCGGTATCGCATATGCGAAAGAGCTGCTGGATAAGGCGTTGGGCGGTGATCGTGCACAGGAAGTAATTTCCAAGCTTACAGCGTCGCTGCAGGTACGTCCGTTTGAATTTGTCCGAAAGACGGATCCGAGCCAGGTGTTAAACTTTATTCAGGACGAACACCCGCAGACGATCGCAATGATTTTGTCATATCTGACGCCGGCACAGGCCGCCATGATCATCAGCGCGCTTTCTCCGGAAGTACAGGCGGATGTGGCAAAGAGAATCGCAACGATGGACAGAACTTCGCCGGACGTTGTCAAAGAAGTGGAGCGTGTATTGGAACGAAAGTTATCTTCGCTGATCAATCAGGATTATACGATTGTGGGCGGTGTAGACGCAATTGTCAATATTTTAAATACGGTAGATCGTTCAACCGAGAAACATATTATGGAATCTTTGGAAATCGAAGAACCGGAGCTGGCAGACGAAATCCGCAAGAAGATGTTTGTCTTCGAGGATATTATGCTGCTTGACGACCGTGCGATCCAGCGTGTACTTCGAGATGTGGACAACAGCGATCTTTCTATCGCACTTAAGAGTGCAAACGAAGACGTCCAGAATACAATATTTAAGAACCTTTCCAAGCGTCTTGCGGCAATGATCAAGGAAGATATGGAATTTATGGGTCCGGTACGTATGAAAGATGTGGAAGAGGCGCAGCAGAAGATTGTCGGTGTGATTCGTAAGTTAGAAGACTCTGGCGAGATTGTAATTTCCAGAGGCGGAGGTGACGAGATCGTTGTCTAATCTGTTTAAACAATATAATACGGTCGTTCCGGAACAGAACGTCCGTATTATGGATTACAATTCCATGATAGAGCAGAAGCTGGCAAAACTTAAGCGGCTGCAGAATGCCGGAAATACGGACGGATTTCAGAATCTGGGTGAAATTTCCGAAGATGTAGTAGAGGAAGACCCAAACGAAATTTTACAGGCGGCAAAGGCCGAAGCCGAAGAACTTTTGCAGAACGCGAAGAAAGAATCAAAACGCCTGATGTCTGAAGCGGCGGAGAAGTCGAAGGAAGTGCTGATACAGGCAAAAGAAGAAGGACACAAAGAAGGGTACGAAGCGGCTTTTTCCCAGACCCAGGGAGAATTGGAAGAAGAATACCGGCAAAAACGGGCAGAACTTGAACAGACCAGGCAAAAACTTTACGATGACTACCAAAAAGAATTACAGGAGCTGGAGCCGAAGCTTTTAGACGTGATCTTATCGGTAGTGGAAAAGGTCTTCCGCATTCAGTTTGAAGACAAACGGGACATTCTTCTGTATCTGGTCGGCAATACGATTGCGGATATCGAAGGGACTAAAAGTTTTCGGATCCGTGTAGGAGATGAACAGAAAATATTTCTGGAAAACCGCAGGAATGAAATCTTAGATCGGATCGGTCATGATATGTCTTTGGAAATTGTTTCGGACGGAGGATTGATCGGCAATCAATGTATCATTGAAACGGATACGGGTATCTTTGACTGCAGCATGGATGTGCAGCTTAAAAATTTAATAAAGGATTTAAGATCATTAAGTTCGTGAGGATGATAAACGTGGCATACAATTTTGACAAATATTTACAGATGGCAGACCGTACTTATTTTGACAGGCTTGGAAAAGTGGTAAAAATAGTGGGATTGACGATTGAATCCGTAGGACCGGATGCAAAACTCAATGATTTATGCCGTATTATCATTGATAAAAGCAATCAAATTTCAGTTATGGCAGAAGTAGTAGGCATACGGGACAACCGTCTGCTTTTGATGCCGTATGAAAGTGTAGAAGGGATAGGTGTCGGATGCACCGTAGAGAATACGGGGCATCCTTTGTCTGTCTTAGCGGGAGATGCCCTGCTGGGACATATGGTGGACGGGATCGGAAGGGTGACGGATCTGCCTGAATTTGACCAGGCGAAAGAGTATCCCGTGGAGGCTCCTCCGCCGGATCCTATGAAGCGGAAGATTATAGACGAAGTGCTGCCGCTGGGAGTCAAGGCGGTAGATGGTCTGATTACCGTCGGAAAAGGACAGAGGATCGGCATTTTTGCAGGTTCCGGTGTCGGCAAGAGTACCTTGATGGGTATGTTTGCCAGAAATACAATGGCGGACATCAACGTGATCGCGCTGATCGGGGAGCGCGGAAGAGAGGTCCGAGAGTTTATCGAACGCGATTTGGGGGAAGAGGGCATGAAGCGGTCGGTCGTTGTCGTGGCGACTTCAGACAAACCGGCGCTGATCCGCAATAAGGCGGCGAAGACTGCGACAGCGATTGCAGAATATTTCAGAGACCAGGGCAAAGACGTGCTTTTGATGATGGATTCCCTGACGCGTTTTTCCATGGCGCAGAGAGAGATCGGTCTCGCTTCGGGAGAACCGCCGGTGACCAGGGGGTATCCTCCCAGCGTATATTCGGAAATGCCAAAGCTTTTGGAGCGGGCAGGAAATGCCGAGAAAGGCTCCATTACCGGGCTGTATACGGTACTGGTTGACGGCGATGATTTCAATGAACCGATTACCGATACGGCACGCAGTATTTTAGACGGACATATTATGCTTTCGAGAAAACTGGGACATCGCAACCATTATCCTGCCATCGATATTTTACAGAGCATTTCCAGGGTTATGAGTTCTATCGCCGGAAAAGAACATAAAGCGGCGGCGGGTAAGCTGAAAAATGTGCTTGCAACGTATCAGGAAGCCGAAGATTTGATTAACATCGGGGCGTATAAAAGGGGATCCAATTCCGGAATCGATTATGCAATTTCCAAGATCGAAGCAGTCAACGCATTTTTACGGCAGGATACGATGGAAAAATTTGAATTTGAAGAAGAAGAGGCAATGCTGGAAGCCCTTTTTGCAGAGTAGGTGAGCTGGGATGGCGAAATTTCAATATAAGCTGCAAAGCGTGCTGGATATTAAGCAAAAGCTGGAAAGCCAGGAAAAGATCGCATTTGGGCTTGCGTCCGCAAAGCTTCTGGAGGAACAGGAGATTTTGCAGAAACTGATGATCCAGAAAGCGGGATACGACAAACAGGCAAAAAAGCTTTTGGAAGGAACGATTGACCTGCTTGCAGTCAATGCCTGCCGGAAAGCGGTTGAAACGATGAAAACCAGGATCCGCGGACAGATGATGAATGTACATAAAGCAGAGAAGCAGCTGGAGCTGGTTCGGCACAGGCTTAATGAGGTCATGATCGAACGAAAAACATATGAAAAGCTTCGGGAGAGGAAGTTTGAAGAATTTAAAGCAGAACTTGCATACGAAGAAAAAAAAGAGGTAGACGAATTAGTCAGTTATACCTATCATCAGAATCAAGAATAACAGGCGGTGAAAGAAACATATGGCGAATACGAATGAAATGCCAAACGGTGATGCAGTCGATAAAAAAGCTGCGAAAAAGGCTGCAAAACTGGCAAAAAAAGAAGAAAAAGCAGCCAGTCGAGAAGAAAAGAGAAGGAAAAAGCTCGAAAAAGCGGGTGCGTCTCCGGAAGAGATTAATCAGGCAATGGAGAATGCAGGATATGAGGAAGAGGGCGGCAGCCGTCTTGCCGTATTTTTTGTGACGCTTGTCATTATCGCGATCTGGCTTGCGATTCTTGTTTTGCTGGTCAAGATGGATGTGGGCGGTTTTGGTTCTACCGTGCTAAAACCATTGTTAAAAGACGTTCCTTATGTAAACAGGATTTTACCGGATGCAGACGACGAGCTGATCTTAGGTACGGAAAGCGGTACGGAATATCCGTATACGACGCTGGATGAAGCCGTGGCAAGGATCAAGGCGTTGGAAATCGAACTGCAGAACGAAAAAAATGCAAACGCCAAAAGCCAGGAAAGCAACGAAGAACTGAGGGGACAGTCAGAACAGCTGGAACAGTACAAGGCAAAAGAAGCAGAGTTTGAGGCATTAAAGCAAAAGTTTGACGAAGAGGTTGTATTTTCGGATCAAGCGCCCGATATAAATGAATATAAGACGTATTATGAAAGCATCGATCCTGCCAATGCGGAAGCGATTTATAAGCAGGTCTTGGAACAGCAGCAGAAAGATGAAGAGCTGGAATCTTATATCAATATGTATTCCACGATGAAACCAAAGCAGGCAGCGGCGATTTTTGATACAATGACAAGCGACTTAAAGCTGGTGGCAAAAATTTTAAAGGCGATGGATGCGGATGCAAGTGCGAGTATTCTGGGGGCAATGAATGCGGAAACAGCGGCAAAGCTGACCAAAATCATGAATCCCTCTGAATCATAAATGATACTATATCTTAAGAAAGGAGGCGAAAAAAATGGGAACCCATATTTCCGGAATTGTAAAGAGCATGCTGCAGGTTGGGGCAAATGTAAAGACTGCAATGCCTGATAAAGAAAAGGGGGAGGATTTTACCGTTAGTTTTTTGGATCTGATGAATCAGAACGGTATGCCGAATATGAATATTTCAGCAGGCTCTCACCCGATGGATATACAGGCCGGTACAAAAAACAACGCAAATTCTGCGTATGATACATATTCTGGTTCTTATAAAAATGTATCCGTAAAAGAAGGCATGACGCCGGAACAGATGCGGGAAGCATCGTCCGAAGCGCTGGATACGTTTGAAGAAGAAATCCGGGACGTATTAAAAGAGGAACTTGGCGTAACGGATGAAGAAATTTCGGATGCGCTGGAAAGCCTTGGATTGTCCTTGTTAGATCTTAAAAATCTTCCGGATCTGGCATCTTTGGTACAGGAACTGACAGGAAAAGACATAGGAACCCTCTTTGCAAGCAGTGAATTCCAGCATCTGATAGAGCAGGTTCAAACGACGGTTCAAACACTGTGCGAAGAACTTGGCATTAACCGGCAGGATCTAGATCTGCTGGCATCCGCGTGGGAAGAGGCAGGAAGCGTTGAACTTCCGGATGCGGAACACGCACAAGAAACGGGAGATCAGACGATTCAGAATGCAGCCGCAGAAGAAGCAGGCGCAGAAGCGGAAGATCTGACTGTGAATGCTGTATCCCGGGAGGAGGCCAAAACAGCCGTATCAGAACAGCAGAATCCGGTATCCGAACAAGAGAAGTGGGAAGTTTCCAGAGAAGAAAACCCTGCGGATCAGGCGGTTTCTAAAATAGGTGAAGAGACAGAGCAGGGGCCTGGCGGGCAGAGTGAAGCAGATCAGTCCGGCAGCGCAAAAAGCGATACATCAAATGCCGGAATAGTGTTTGCAGATCAGCAGACCGCAAGGACAGAAGAGTTTATTATGCCCAGGGAAGCGGTTCCGTATCAAAGCCAAATCGATACAATTGATCTGATCAACCAGATTGCACGAAACGTCCGTGTGACAATTTCGGCAACAGAAACTTCTATGGAAATGCAGTTAAACCCGGAAAACCTTGGTAAAATTTATCTGAATGTTTCCGAAAAAGAAGGCGTTGTCCGCGCGCAGATTGCAGCGCAGAATGCAGCGGTAAAAGAAGCTTTGGAGACACAGGTGATGGAACTGCGCCAGAGTTTAAACCAGCAGGGAATCAAGGTGGATGCGATTGAAGTGACGGTTGCAACCCATGAATTTGAGCAGAATCTGGAAGAAAACGCCAGACAGGAACAGCAGGCACAGCAGCAGATGGAAGAATCGCAGAAACAGACGCGGAAGAATCTGAACCTGAATGACCTGGACAGTATGTCCGGTCTGATGTCAGAGGAAGAGCAGCTTGCGGCGCAGATTATGCGGGATAACGGCAACCAGATCGATTTTACAGCATAGGAAAGGAGAATTCTATGGCATTATTAATGGCAACCGTGGAAAACGGCAAAATTCAAAACAACAGTACAGAAGAATCGACGGCTGCGGCAAAAAAGAAAAAGAAAGAAGGCGCTACGTCAGGGCTTGACAAAGAAGCGTTTTTACAGCTTTTAGTTGCGCAGATGCAGTACCAGGATCCGCTGGAGCCGATGGATAATACGGAGTATGTTTCTCAGCTTGCGACGTTTTCACAGCTAGAGGCAACGCAGAACCTTGCGGATACCGTGACATACGGCATGGCAAACGATCTGGTCGGCAAATATGTTATTTTAAATACCGACATGGGTACGGTAAGCGGCAGAGTCGATTATGTGATGTATGAAAACGGAGAAATACTTCTGGCGGTAGACGACGGTGTGTATTCTTTGGATACGCTTGATACCGTTGCCAATTCGGATTATTACGAAGCGTTCCAGATGGCGAGCCTGTTTTCGGCAATGATCGCTAAGCTTCCGCCGGTGGGCAGTCTTACGGCAGGCGATGCAAAGGCAATTAAGGAAGCAAGAGAAGTATACGACGCAATGAATTCCTATCAGCAGGGATTTGTCAATCCGGACGATCTCAAGAAATTAGAAGAGCTGGAGAAGAAAATCGCAGAACTGACCGGAGGATCCGGCGACAGCGAAAAACCGGAAGAGAAGCCGGAAGAGAAGCCGGAAGAAAAACCGGATAATTCAGAAGTAACCGACGGCTAAAAGAAAAAGCGGGGTGGCAGCCATGGATAAGCTCACAAACAGATTTACATCCATTGAACAGGTTGCGGGCAGATATTTAAAGCCTAACAGAATAACGGAAACCGCCGGTGCACCACAGGTTTCCTTTGAAGAAATCCTGCGGGGAAAACAGTCGGAAGAGAGTTCCGAACTGAAATTTTCCAAACATGCCTCTATGAGGTTAAAGGAGCGTAATATCAGCCTGACGATGGAACAGAGCGCCCGTTTGGAAAGCGGCGTTTTAAGGGCGGGTGAAAAGGGAATCAAAGATTCTCTGGTTATGATAGATTCGCTTGCGTTTATCGTCAATGTTCCCAACCGGACCGTGGTAACCGCAATGGATCAGACAGAACAACAGGACAACATATATACCAACATAGACGGAGCTGTCATTATGTAGCCGGACCTAAGGGAGGCAGACGCCCCTGACTGACAGAGGGGGCAGACAGACCGTATGAAATTCAGGAGGTCATTTCATTATGATGAGATCATTGTTTTCTGCTGTGTCAGGACTTAAGACACATCAGTCAAAAATGGACGTAATCGGTAACAACGTAGCAAACGTCAATACCGTAGCGTTCAAATCTTCAACAACAACATTCAGTGAAATTATGTATCAGACGATTTCCGGCGCATCCGGAGCGAATGCGGCTACCGGAAAAGGCGGTGTCAATGCAAGGCAGATCGGTCTTGGTGTAACCACCGGCGCAAATAAAGTCCGGGTAACATCACCGGGCGCTGCCGAGACGACAGGCGACGCATTTGATATTCGTCTGACCGATAAGTCTACGACGAATTTCTTTATCGTAAGCAACGGCTCTCAGAACCTATTTACAAGGGCAGGTTCTTTTTACGTTGACGGCGCGGGAAACCTTGCCATGACTTCGACGGGTTATACCGTAATGGGATGGCAGGTAGACGAAGCGACGGGCGCTATCCGCAAGGATACGGTATCGGCTCTGCGTATTATGCAGGAGAAGAACTTAACGTCTCCGCCGGAAGCGACGACAAAGGGAATCGTCAGCGGTACGCTGGATAAAAACGATACCGGAGTTACGAGCGACAACGGTCATATGATGAACTTAACGTTTTATGATAAGCTGGGTTACCGTTATGTTGCAAAACTTGCCGTAAAGGTGACGGATCCGGATGCCGAAACGTATACAGTGGAACTGGCAGATATTTTGGATTCTAACAACAAATCCATTATGGATAAATATTTAAAGGACGGCGGAGATCCGGCAGCCGTATTCGGACAGAATACGACAGCCGTAAAATCTTATATGCCGACGGATCCTGCAATCCAGTATATGACGAACGGCGATGCAAATCTGGGCTTTGTGAATGCCGGCTATTACTATACATATGCAAGTTTTGACGGAAACGGCGAGCCGATTACCCGCTATGTACCGATGACGTATGATCCGGTAAACAACGAGTATTCTTATCCGGAATATACATATTATACGGATAAAGAAACGGCAATCAAAGATAAAGGCGACGGCACGAATGCGGTCAAAGGGCAGGCGGGCAGCGGAAAGCTGACGGATCTGTTCGGTATTACGGAGAAACAGCTGGCAGACAACGGAAGCGGTACCATACCGAGCGGTTCTTTCAATACGACGACGGGCGCTTACGATTATACGGAACCTGCCGTAAATTACACGCTGCAGTTTAAGAAAGCTGACGGAACGTTTTCTTATGTCGGCTCTCAGGGTTCGGATACGGTTACCTTAAGACTCGCGGACACGCTGGGCGATCAGTTTTCTGACATCGAAATTGATTTTTCTACCTGCCAGGCTGCGGATAACGGAGGAAAAACAACGCTGGGCGCCGATGCCGGCTGGGAAAAAGGAAGCGTCGGCCAGGGAAAACCGCTGGGAGCGCTGATCGGTATCAGTATCGATAACAACGGAAGAATTTTCGGTTCTTACGATAACGGAAATACGGTATTATTGGGACAGATTGCCGTTGCACAGTTTGCAAATGCTTCCGGTCTGGAGAAAGTCGGTGAGAACTGTTATACGACGACATTAAACTCCGGTGAATTTGACGGAATCGGCGTAGAAGTTGCCGCAGACGGCAGCAGCATGATTTCCGGAGAACTGGAAATGTCCAATGTCGATCTCTCCACGGAATTCACGCAGATGATCATCACGCAGAGAGGCTTTCAGTCCAATTCCCGTGTTATTACGACATCGGATACGCTTTTGGAAGAACTGATCAATCTGAAACGTTAATTACGGTTAAAAAATTGTATATATAGATGATTGGTATTCCATTTTAACACAAGATATGGTATGATGTGTGTACAGTCTGGTATACAGAGCCGGATTGTACACACTATTTTTCCGTTTAAAAAAAAATACAATATGCCGCTGGACATTCGGTGTAAAATTTAGTACACTAATATGCAAAGGGTTTTATGGCGTGAATGCCGTTTACCAATGAATAAAAAACAGGTAGGTGAGAGTTGGTGGATATAGCATCTTTATTGGGCATGGTTCTTGGATTTGCCATGGTAATCTTCGGTATCATATCAAACGGGGCGAGTATTCCCGGGTACATAGATCCCGCATCGGTTATTATTACGCTCGGAGGATCGGTCATGGGCGTTTTGGGATCACACAAGCTAAAAGATTTCATCGGCGGGTTCAAAAGTATTTCACTGGTATTTAAGGACGAAGTGATGGATGCCGGAGCCGTGATCAGCAACGTGATCAATCTGGCAAACGTTGCCAGGAAGGAAGGTCTCTTAGCTTTGGAGGAAGCTTCCGGCGAAATTGAAGATCCTTTTTTAAAGAAAGGGATTATGCTGGTAGTAGACGGTACGGATGCGGAACTTGTCCGGGGCATTCTTGAGACAGAGCTTTCCTGTCTGGAGGAACGTCACAAGAAAGTGATCGGTTTCTGGGAAAAATGGGCGGAGTTAGGTCCTGCCTGGGGAATGATCGGTACTTTGATCGGTTTGGTTAATATGTTGAACAACATGGAAGATGCTTCCGCAATCGGTCCTGCTATGGCGGTTGCGTTGCTTACGACATTGTACGGTTCCATGATCGCAAACTGGCTGTGCAGCCCGATCGCATCTAAGATGAAAGTGAACAACGATCTGGAAGTGATTATAAAAGAGGTTATGGTAGAAGGCCTTCTGTCGATCCAGGCGGGAGAAAATCCGCGTGTAATTGAAGAGAAGCTGAAGTCCTTCTTATCACCGGCAGTCAGAAATGAAGTCGGTGATGGTGGAGGTGAGGAATAGTGGCAAGAAAGAAGCAGGAAGAGGCACCAAAAGGGTCACCGGCATGGATGGCTACATTTAGTGATCTGATGAATCTGCTGCTCTGTTTCTTCGTATTGCTCTTTTCCATGTCTACTGTTGATGCAGAAAAATTTGAAATGGTAGTTGCGTCTTTGCAGAGCAGTTTCAGTGTGCTGCCTTCCGGAGGATCCTCCATCGGAGAAGGCGAGTTGATTTCATCCGGAGTCAGCCAGTTAAAGGATTTCAGCATGTTTTTTGAACAGTTCAACTCCGAAGGAGAGACGGAAGAGCAGGAAGAGAAAGAAAAGGAACTGAAAGAAGCTTATGAAGAAGAAGCTTTAAAGGAATCCGAAGAAATGGCGGAAGAAATCAGCAAGCAGGCAGAGCAGTCCGGTATACAGAATCAGGTAGAAGTCGATTTTAACGGGCAATACGTTCTTTTAACCTTAAATGGGGCGTTGCTCTTTGATTCCGGAAAATCAGAGATACGGGAAGATGCCTATCCTCTGGTAGATAAAATCGGAGCAATTCTTACGAACTACCGTAGTAATATCATAGAGATTGAAGGACACACCGATAATGTGCCGATTTCAAACGACAAGTATGAGAATAATGATGTATTGTCCATGTATCGTGCGTTGAGCGTGGCGGATTATATCCGAGGCATTACGGATCTGGATGCTTCGCTGCTGAAATCTTCGGGCAGGGGAGAATATGTTCCGATCGCCGATAATACGACTCCGGAAGGCAGGGCAAGAAACCGGAGGGTAGAGGTTAAGATTTATAACTCTTATAGCAGTTCAGAGAATTAAAAAAAGTGAGAAAGGAACAGGCAAATGAAGAAAAATCTTATTACAGTTATTGTATTGGCATTGGTATTGGTAAATCTGGTTTTGACAGCTATTCTGACGATTACGATCCTGCCGGAGACGAAAAAAGCAAATGAATTGATCACGCAGGTCTGCAGTGCGATCAATTTGGAATTAAACAGCGGTTCCGTTAAATCCGATGCGACGAGTGTTCCAATTGATCAGCTTGCGGCTTTTGATATTGAAGAAATGACGATCAACTTAAAAGACAGCGGAGACGGTAAGAAGCATTATGCAACGATGAGCATTTCTTTATCCATGAATAAAGAAAGCGACGGTTACAAAGATTACGGAGAGAAAATGCCGGATTGGAAAAGCCAGATCCAGAGTCAGATCACATCGGTTGTCTCGGGCTTTACATACGAAGAGTTTAATGCGGACCAGCAGAAAGTTCAGGATTCTATTTTGACAAATGTACAGAAGTTATTTAATTCTGATTTTATTGTCGGTGTGGGATTCCCAACAGTTACATCTCAGTAATCAAAGACGCATCAGACGATCAGACGGGTGGTGAAATTTCATGGGTGATGTATTATCCCAGAGTGAAATCGATAGTTTGCTGCGGGCATTAAGCGATGGTGAACTCGATGTAGATGAAATGAAAGATGCTCCGGAGAAACCGGTGAAGAACTATGATTTTGCAAGACCTTCCAAGTTTTCCAAAGAGCATTTAAGAACATTAGAAATTATATTTGAGCATTATGGAAGGTTATTATCCACCAATCTTCCGGTTTATTTGAGGAAAAGCATTCAGGTAGAAGTAATGAGCGCCGAAGCCGTTACGTATTCGGAATTTTCCAATGCGCTTTCCAATCCGGTTTTGCTTGGTGTTGTTGATATGGAACCTTTGAGCGGCAATATTATTATAGAAGTGGCTTCTAATATCGGATATGCTTCCGTAGACCGTATGCTGGGAGGAAGCGGAAATCCGCTGGATAAAAACCGTGATTTTTCGGAAATAGAACTTTTGATTATAGAACGGATTGTATCCGTTTGTGTAGAGCTTTTAAGCGAACCTTGGCACAATGTGCTTGAGATTCATCCAAGGCTTGAGAGAATCGAAACAAATTCTCAGTTTGCCCAGTTTATATCTCCGAGTGAGATGATTGCGCTTGTAACTCTTAATCTGCGGCTGGGAGACATTGAAGGTTTGATGAATATTTGTCTGCCTTTTATGACATTAGAGCCTGTTATGGACAAATTGAATACCAAATATTGGTATTCCAGTATTAAGAAAGATAATGAAGAAGAGTATACAGAAGCAATTCAAAGTCTGATTTCAAGAGCGCCTGTGCCGATCAAAGCACATCTTGGAAAAAGTACGGTATCGATTCAGGATTTTACCAATCTTCAGATTGGAGATATTATTCGTTTGGATACAAAAGTAGATAAAGAATTGGACGTATATGTCGGTAGTATACGAAAATTTACTGCATTGCCCGGGGCGTCCGGCAAACAATATGCGGTAAGAATCACATCAGTAATCGGAGAGGAGCAATGAAACAATGGATGGAATGTTATCGCAGGAAGAAATTAATGCCTTATTAAATGAACCGGGAGTTTCTGATATCGGTGAACAGCCGCTTACTGACGCTGAAAAAGATGCCATCGGAGAGGTTGCAAATATCAGTATGGGAACGGCGGCAACCGCTTTGTTTTCGTTGGTAAACAAAAAAGTCGATATATCGACGCCGGTTGTTTCTTTTGCGACATGGGAAGATATCGTGGCGGCTTATGAAAGACCGTGCGTGTTTATCCGGATCGGATATACGGTCGGTTTGGACGGAAGCAACGTTTTGGTTCTGAAAGAACATGATGTAAAAGTAATCACCGATTTGATGATGGGAGGAGACGGTACCAATACCCAGGAGGAATTAGGGGAAATGCATCTGAGCGCAATTTGTGAGGCGATGAATCAGATGATGGGTTCCGCGGCTACTTCCTTATCTTCCATGCTGAATAAGATGATCGATATCAGTCCGCCGGAAGCGGATGTCGTAGATTTGGCGGAAGCGTTTGACGGCGGTTCCATTGACAGTTTTCTTGCGGGACAGTTTGTCAGAATTACATTTCGGATGGAAATCGGTGATCTGGTTGACAGTCAGATTATGCAGTTATATCCGTTTTCTTTTGCAAAGGAAATGTATTCGAATATATCAAAAAATATGGAAATTGAGGCAGATACCATTGCGGATCAACAGGTCGCCGCTCCGTCCGGAGCACAGAGCCAGCCCCAGCCGGCTCCGGCAGCCGCTGCTCCGATGATGGGTCAGCCGGCGGCAGCACCGATGCCCGGTGCGCCCATGATGGGTCAGCCCATGATGGCGCAGCCGGTTATGGCACAGCCTGTCAACGTTCAGCCGGCACAATTTCAGGCATTTGCACAGAATATCAGCCCGGCGCTACAGTCAGAAAATATCGACTTAATCATGGATGTGCCGTTGGATGTGACGGTTGAATTGGGAAGAACCAGTAAATCGATTCAGGAAATTTTGGATTTTGTGCCTGGAACGATTATTGAGTTAAATAAAATTGCAGGTGAGCCGATCGATGTGCTTGTAAACGGAAAGTATGTAGCGAAAGGTGAAGTTGTCGTGATTGAGGAAAACTTCGGTATCAGAATCACGGAAATTATTAAATGAGAAGGATAGGAGATTAAAAAATGGCAAAAAATATTTTGGTTTGTGATGATGCGGCATTTATGCGGATGATGATTAAAGATATTTTAACCAAAAACGGTTATAATGTTGCGGGCGAGGCGGAAAACGGTTTAAAAGCAATTGAAAAGTTTAATGAGACCAAACCGGATCTCGTTTTGATGGATATTACCATGCCTGAAATGGATGGAATCCAGGCGCTGAAAAAAATCAAAGAATTGGATCCTGCGGCAAACGTTATCATGTGTTCTGCGATGGGACAGCAGGCGATGGTTATTGAAGCGATCCAATCAGGAGCGAAAGACTTTATCGTAAAACCGTTCCAGGCAGAGCGTGTGCTAGAAGCCGTAAAAAAGGTTGTAGGCTGATATGTATATTGCGGCAGTGCAGACCTCTTCTTTTTCCAGTTTTATGCAGCTGATCGGTGTTTTGATCATTTTTCTCTTTGTTTTGGCGGTTACTTATGTGGCAACTCGCTGGATCGCAGGTTATCAGAAAGAACATTCGTATAATAAAAATCTGAAAATCATTGAGACGCTGAGACTGACGACAAACAAGTATATACAGATTGTACAGGCAGGAGAGGAATATCTGGTCATTGCGATTGGAAAGGATGAAGTGCAGCTGCTTACAAAATTGACACAAGAGCAGTTGAGGGAACTGCCGTCGGAAGAATTTCCGGCAGGTGTTGGACCGGAGAGTTTTAAAGAGCTGTTGGAAAAATTTAAGAAACATATACCGAAGAAGTAGACTGGGATGATTATGAGTAAATTTAAAAAGATTTATTGCAGGTTGTCTGTGATTCTGGCCATGTTTGTTTTGGCATCTATGATTATAGTGTCAAGAGGACAGGTTGTATATGCAACCGGAACAGCCGGAACCCCGGGAACCACTCAGGGCGGGAACGGGGACGGAATCGAAGTGCCTTCCGGCGATGATATTCCGGAAATTCCGGATCCTGTTGACCAAAGAGGGCAGGAGACTGCGCAAGGCGTTACTTCTGACAGTACAAACGGGGTTTCGTTCACTTATAATAACAAAGACGGCACATTATCCGGTTCACTTCGGATTCTGCTTGTGCTTACGATTATTTCACTGGTGCCGTCTTTACTGATTATGCTGACATCCTTTACTAGGATTATCATTGTACTGCATTTTCTGCGGACTGCAGTCGGTACGCAGAGCGCTCCGCCGAATCAGGTTTTGATCGGTCTTGCATTGTTTTTAACTCTTTTTATTATGCATCCGGTTTTTTCTGATATTAATGAAAATGCGATCAAGCCTTTTGATGCGGGAGAGATTACGCAGGAAGAGGCCATTGAGATCGGCAGTAAACCTCTGCGTGAATTTATGAACGGACAGGTTCAGACGAAAGATATCGATCTGTTTATTCAGATTTCAGGAGAAACGTATGACAGTTACGAAGAGATACCGTTTACTGTTCTGATTCCGAGTTTTATCATCAGTGAGCTTCGGGCAGCGTTTATTATAGGATTTTGTTTATATATTCCGTTCATTGTGATCGATATGGTGGTGTCTTCCGTATTGATGTCTATGGGTATGATGATGCTTCCGCCCACGACGATTTCGCTGCCGTTTAAGATTCTCTTATTTATTCTGGCAGACGGCTGGAATTTAGTGATCGGAAGTCTGGTGAAGACATTTTATTAATGTTGCGGCATTTCAGGATGCCTGATTGGAGGAAAAGAATGTGATTACACAGGGAGATATTATTACGATTGCAAAAGAGGCTATTTACACCATTATTATATCCGGTGCGCCTCTGCTTTTGATTTCGTTGGTTGTCGGCCTGGTGATCAGTATATTTCAGACGGTAACGTCCATTCAGGAACAGACGCTTACGTTTGTGCCCAAGATTCTGGCAGTATTTGTGGGACTTATGCTGATCGGTCCATGGATGATGGATGTATTGTCCAATTTTATGACGCGTCTGTGGTCGGATTTTAGCGTATACTTAAGCTAGGTTGAATTATGGTAAATTATAGCTTTTCCTTACTTACATTTGAATATTTTTTGTTGATTTTGATCCGCATATCCTGTTTTATTTATATTGCTCCCTTCTTTGGGATGCAGAATACGCCCGGTAGGGTGAAGATTGGATTATCTGTTTTTGTCGCTCTGCTTTTGTTTCAGGCAGTTCCAAAAGAGACGCTTGCTTATACAGGGATTGTGGGATATTCCATTATCGTCGTAAAAGAAGGAATTACAGGATTGCTCATTGGATTTGCAGCAAACATTTGTAATTCCATTATTTTATTAGCAGGAAATTTGTTGGATATGAATATCGGTTTTTCCATGGCAACCGAATATAATCCGCAAATGCGGACACAGGCGAGCGTCAGCGGTAATTTTTACAGCTATCTTGTTATGCTGCTTTTGATCTCTACAAACATGCACCACTATATTCTGCGTGCAATGGCGGACTCCTATCAGCTGATTCCGGTGAATGGGCAGGTATTCCAGTGGGATCAGCTGTTGTCGGGAATTACTACTTATATGATCGATCTGTTTGTCATAGCGTTTCGATGCATATTGCCTATGTTTGCCTGTATCATGATATTAAACTGTGTGCTGGGTATTATGGCGAAGGTTTCTCCGCAGATGAATATGTTTGCGGTAGGTATGCAGTTAAAGGTTTTGGTAGGGCTTTTCATCATGTTCTTAACGATTGGCTTGTTTATGGATGTTGCAGACTTTATTTTTGATGAAATGAAACGTACGATGGTTTCAGTAATAAAAGGAATGTATGAAAGTTGACAGAATGGAATGAGTTGCGGCTCCCGTACCAGCTCCAGTGGTTTGCTAAGGATGGTCCGGGAGGAGAAAAAACAGAAGAACCTACGGCGAAACGATTGACCGATGCCAGAAAAGACGGTAAGGTTGCCAAAAGTAAGGAGCTTAACAGCGCCTTTGACCTGATTGTTTTGTTTTTGCTGTTAAAAATCTTTATGTCTTATTTGTACGATGGTTTTTTAAATGTTTTTCGCTATACATATACGAAAATTCCGGAGTATGTAGAGCAGAATGCAAAGGAGATGAACGGATTCGGTACATCGTCCTTTTTGCTGCCGGTTATGCTGGAACTTTTACAGCTTGTGCTGCCGTTTTTTCTGTTTGGCCTTGTCGTGGCCGTTTTGATCAGTATTTTGCAGGTAGGATGGAAAATTACGACAAAACCGATGAAGCCCAAACTGGATAAATTTAATATTCTAAACGGGTTTAAACGGATTTTGTCGAAAGATTCTCTGTTTGAACTGTTTAAATCTATTGTAAAGATTGTCATTATCCTCTATGTCGCATATACGTCGATTGATAAGAACTCGGATGATTTGTTTGTTTTATATGATATTCCGCTGATGCAGGCGATTATTTTGTGCGGCAAGGTGATTGTCGATACCGGGTTTAAAATCGCAGTCGTTTATCTGATCATCGGGGCTGCAGACTGGGCATATCAGAAACACAAGTTCCACGAAGAGATGAAGATGACAAAACAGGAAGTAAAAGACGAATATAAAAATACGGAAGGAAGCCCGGAAGTGAAATCAAAACAGCGCCAGAAGATGCAGGAAGCATCCCGGCGCAGAATGATGCAGGATGTTCCGAAAGCAGACGTGATTATCACAAACCCGACGCATATTTCCGTTGCATTGCATTATGATTCCAATGAGGCGAAAGCCCCGGTCGTCCTTGCAAAAGGGGAAGATTATCTGGCATTGAAAATCCGTGAAGTGGCAAAAGAACACCAGATTGAAATTGTGGAGAACAAGCCGCTGGCACGTATGCTGTATGCGAATGTAGATATTGGACAGGAAATTCCGCCGGAGCTTTATCAGGCAGTTGCCGAAGTTCTGGCGATGGTATATAACCTTAAGAATAACTAGAAGGAGGAAATAAAATGAAAAAAGCGGATGTGGGTGTGGCATTATATTTGCTCGCAGCGGTTATCTTTTTTATTGTACCGCTTCCTCCTACATTATTGGATCCGATGTTTGCGATTAACATTTCGATTGCCCTGGTAATTATGTTTCGGGCGTTATTTGCAAATGAAGTATTGGATATGTCTTTTTTTCCGACATTGCTGCTTTTTACCACGATTTTTCGTATTTCTTTAAATGCAGCTTCTACGCGTAATATTTTACAGACGGGGAATCCGGGAAATGTCATTTCAACATTCGGCGCTTTCGTGGGCGGCGGAGACTTGATCATCGGAGCGATCGTATTTATTATTTTGATTATTATTCAGTTTGTCGTAATTAATAAAGGTTCGGAACGAGTTGCCGAGGTTACGGCAAGATTTACGCTGGATGCTATGCCGGGAAAACAGATGGCGATCGACGCCGATTTGAATACGGGAACGATTACAGAAAAAGAGGCAAGGGAGCGCCGGGATAAAATTCAGGCGGAATCCAGCTTCTTCGGTAATATGGACGGTGCGACCAAGTATGTTAAGGGAGACGCCGCTGCAGGCCTGATCATTACGTTTGTCAATATTATCGGAGGAACTACGATGGGCGTTCTGCGCCAGGGACTTGAATTTGGAGAAGCGATTGAAAAATACGGGGTTATGACGATCGGAGACGGTCTGTGCAGCCAGATTCCTTCTCTTTTAATTTCGCTGGCAACCGGTATTCTGGTAACGAAAGCGTCCAATCAGGCTGATTTCGGCGCAGTTTTGGTCAAACAGCTGTTCGGACTGCCGAAAGCGCTTTATATTGTCGGCGGTACCATGTGCTTTTTGGGTATTGCAACACCGTTTACCTGGTATATTTTTGTCGGTCTTGGCGCCGCGTTTTTGGTTGCGGGAAAGAGTATTTCCAAAAATATCGATATCGAACAGATTGAAGAAGAGGCTACGATGGAAGAGACCGAAGCAGAGGAAATTCGAAAACCGGAAAATGTGGTATCGCTGCTGCAGGTGGATCCGATCGAGCTGGAATTCGGATACGGAATTATTCCTTTGGCCGACGTCAATCAGGGCGGAGATCTTTTGGACCGTGTGGTTATGATTCGCCGGCAGATTGCGCTGGAGCTTGGTACGGTAGTTCCGATTATTCGACTGCGCGATAATATCCAGTTGAATCCCAACCAGTACATTATTAAGATCAAGGGAATACAGATTACGGAAGGAGAAATTCTTTTCGATCACTATATGGCGATGAATCCGGGATATGTGGAAGAAGAAATTACGGGTATTCCCACATTTGAACCTTCCTTCCATCTGCCGGCAATCTGGATTACGGAGGGACAGAGAGAGCGGGCGGAAAGCCTTGGCTATACGGTTGTAGATCCGCCGTCGATTATTGCGACGCATTTGACGGAAGTTGTCCGAATGCATATCGACGAGCTTTTAACGAGACAGGATGTGCAGAATCTGGTCAACAATTTAAAAGAGAGCAATCCTGTTTTGGTGGAGGAGCTTGTACCAAAGCTGTTAGGACTTGGAGAAGTACAGAAGGTGCTGCAGAATCTGCTGCGTGAGGGCATATCGATCCGGGATCTTTTATCTATATTTGAAACGCTGGCAGACCATGCCGCAACGACAAGGGATACCGACGTACTGACCGAATATGTCAGACAGAGCTTAAAACGTGCGATTTCCGGCAAATATTTTGCTCCGAATGAAGTGACCAGCGTGATCACGCTGGATCCGAAAACAGAACAGGATATCATGTCTTCGATCAAACAGACGGAACAGGGGGCGTATCTGACGCTGGATCCGGAACGTACAAAGGCAATTATCGCATCGGTGGAAGCAGAAGCTGCGAAGCTTGAGAATTTGGGTAAAAATCCGATTGTGATCACATCGCCGATCGTAAGGATGTATTTTAAAAAACTGACATCGGATTATTTCAGGGATTTGATTGTAATATCGTATAATGAAGTGGAATCCAATGTTGAATTGCAGTCAGTTGGGATGGTGACAGGATAATGACAATAAAAAAGTTTCAGGGCAGGACCAGAGAGGAAGCGACGGAAAGAGCCAAAGCGGAGCTTGGAGAAGACGCGGTGATCATGAATGTAAAAGAAATCGTGCCCAAAGGCGTGTTCCGGTCCTTTAAAAAGTCCATATTTGAAGTAACGGCTGCCGTGGAAGAGAAAGAGTCCCGGGTGGATTCGGGCATTGCGTTTAAAAATATGCAGAATATGCAGAAAGTACATGAAACGATCAATATGGCGGCCGACGAGCCGATTCAGATTCCGCC
>OFGO01000093.1_pt1 | contig 84295 bp, 65 predicted proteins | sample 1521761 | NCBI WGS metagenome assembly OFGO01 (sample SAMEA3504128, study PRJEB24116) | mouse gut metagenome | biome: mouse gut; feature: mouse-associated habitat; material: faeces | place: Denmark | collected 2011
AAGGCACAGCACTTTGACTGCTGCAGTCGCTGGTTCGAATCCAGCTAGCCCTGTTGATCAGGGTTCATTCTGTGAGGTATCGGTATCCTTGTCAGGCAGATGGATTCTGTGTGTGAATGTGGGATATTAGCTCAGTCGGTAGAGCACTTGACTTTTAATCAAGGTGTCGGGGGTTCGAATCCCCCATGTCTCAGAAAGCAAAAAAGCAACTTGACTCTGGTCGAGAGGGTTGCTTTTTTAGTGTCTGTTTTTAAAAGGGCCCTTGGCGTAGGCAGGGCCGGAGGATCCAAAGAGAAAGAGAGGAGCTGCTGTCTATGAGAACGGATATGAAAAACATGAAAAACGAAGGCGGGGCGCCGGCTGAAAACAAAATGGGGGTCATGCCCATTGAAAAGCTTCTTCTGTCCATGTCTCTGCCCATGATGATTTCCATGCTGGTACAAGCCCTCTACAATATCGTGGACAGCATTTTTGTGTCCCGGATCAATGAGTATGCCCTGAGGGCTGTGTCGCTGGCATTTCCCATCCAGAGCCTTATGATAGCCGTGTCCGTGGGAACGGCGGTGGGCATCAATGCCTTCTTGTCCAGAACCTTGGGGGAGAAGGACTTTGAGAAGGCCAATACCATTGCTGTCAACGGCATCTTTATCGAGTTGGCGAGCTATGTGGTGTTCGCGTTCATCGGTATCTTTGCCAGCCGTCCTTTTTTTGCCAGCCAGACTGCCATTGCACAAGTGAGGGAGTACGGCATTGTATACCTGACAATCTGCTGTACGGCGGGAATCGGCATTTTTATGCAGGTGGTTTTCGAGCGTCTGCTGCAGTCTACGGGAAGGGCCTTCCACGCCATGGTCACGCAAGGGGTGGGCGCAGTCATCAATCTTGTGCTGGATCCGATTCTGATATTCGGGTATTTCGGCATGCCTGCCATGGGAGTGGCGGGAGCAGCGGTGGCAACGGTGGCAGGACAGATTGTGGCCGCGGTGCTGGCGATAGTGTTCAATCTGAAGTTCAACAAGGACATCAGGCTGTCCTTCCGGGGATTTCGGCCCAGCGGGGAGCTGATCGGGAATATCTATAAGGTAGGCGTGCCCTCCATCATCATGCAGGCCATCGGGTCGGTGATGACATACGGGATGAATCTGATTCTGGAAGCTTTCGGCGCTGCCCAAACCGTGTTCGGCATCTATTTCAAGCTGCAGAGCTTTATCTTCATGCCGGTCTTTGGGCTGAATAACGGCATGGTGCCCATCATCGCCTACAATTTCGGCGCAGGCAGCCGCGAGAGGGTGGTGAAGACCATGAAGAGCAGCATCGGATATGCGGTCTGTATAATGCTGGTGGGGCTGGCGGCCATGGAACTGTTTCCGGCCCAGCTTATCGGGCTGTTTGACGAGGAGGCGACCTCAGAGCTTTTGGTGATAGGGGTTCCTGCCCTGCGCACCATATGCCTGAGCTTCTGCTTTGCAGGGTACTGTATCGTGGTAGGCAGTGTCTTTCAGGCGCTGGGAAACGGTGTATACAGCATGCTGGTGTCCATTGCCAGACAGCTCTGCGTGCTGCTGCCCGTGGCGTGGCTGTTCTCCCTGAGCGGCGACGTGAATCTGATCTGGTGGGCCTTTCCCATAGCTGAGCTGGTCAGCCTTGGCATGAGTACCTATTTCCTGATGCGGATTCATAGGAATATCATCAGCCATATAGGCGAGAAGGCCCTGAGTTGACTCAGGACAGATATATGTAGAGAAGGATGTGGAGAAGGTTTTTCAGCAACCGCTTGACAAAAGGCAGGGACAGAAGGTATAATGCAGATATTCCACCTGCATAGATGGAGGCGGATAGGCGGATATGGCGGAATTGGCAGACGCGATAGATTTAGGTTCTATTGTCAGCAGACGTGCAGGTTCAAGTCCTGTTATCCGCACCAGATAAGGATAATCCGAACCCGGTTCTGGGGGGACGGCTTCGGATTTTTAGTATATCCTGAGTACTAAGGCAAGGGCAGCGGTATTGCTCACAATACCGCTGCCCTTGTCATATGCTCCTTTTCTTTTGGCGTTCAAGCTCCCCAACCGGTAGTTGAATCCGCCCCGCTCAACTGCCGGTTCGTGTAAAAGACATACGCGTAGGTGTATCGTACTAGGTGAAAGGAGAAAAAATGATGAATCAGACGGAAATTGGAAAATTTATTGCCAACTGCCGCAAGGAGAAAAAATTAACGCAGGCACAGCTGGCGGAGAAGCTTAACATTACGGACAGGGCGGTGTCTAAATGGGAGACGGGAAAGAGCATGCCGGACTCATCTATTATGTTGGAGCTTTGCGAGATTTTGGGAATCACAGTGAACGAACTGCTCAGTGGGGAGGAAATTGATATGGAAAGCTTTGAAGAAAAAGCAGATGAAAATCTGATTGCCCTGAAAAGAAAAGATGAAAATAACATGACAAAGAATGTCATTATTTCAATGATTTTTTCAGCGACACTTTTGGTTGGAATCATGGTATGCCTTATTTGCGATATTGCAATATCCGGCAGATTGACATGGTCCCTGATTTCCACCAGCTCTATTGTTTTTGCATGGGTTATATCTTTTCCCAGCATCATTCTGGGAAAAAAGGGAATTATTGTAAGCTTGATATCCTTAACTGTTTTTATTGTTCCCTATCTATATCTGCTGAGCAGTTTCGTGAATACAAAAGAGGTATTTACAATCGGCGCGTCCATGGCGGCGGCGTCCATGGTTTTCTTGTGGATTGTAGCAGCGGTTTTTTACCGGATGGGCAAAGCAAGGAAATTGGCTGCTTTAGGAACCGCTTTTTTACTGGCCGTCCCGTTTACGATTCTGATCAATGTAATACTGTCGAAAACAATAGGGGAGCCTATTGTTGATGTATGGGATATGCTGTCTATCTTTATCCTGCTGGTAATGGCATTTGTCTTCTTTATTTTTGACTATGCTAAAAGAAAGAACCTGATAAGATAATAAGGGACAAAGTTTGGCTATGCATCATCTTTTCTGTATATTCTTATATATTTCCCGTCGTTCACCTGAGTGTAGCCGAAATCATTCTCTATATAGTCCATGATCCAGCTGTCAGGGGCTTCCTTCAGCTCTCCGTACCAGCAGTCCACGATGATCACATTGGGGGCTTTCTCCGGATACAGCGCCCAGTATTCCGGCAGCCTCTGGTCGTAGGCGGTGGGATTTACCACAGAATAATGGGAGACCTCCACGTCCTTGAACAGATACTGGATGGTATCCAGATTCTGCACCAGCTTTACCACAATGAGAACCCTATCTCCGTCCTGCATATAGACCTGCCAGTCCTCATAGTCCGCATTGTAGATGTAGGATCGGATGTAATTGGATATGGTTCCCGCGGCGGGGCCCTTCTTCATGATGCCCCCGCTCTGGAGGATATTGCTGTAATCGCCTCCCCGCAGGGTATAGGCCTTTCCGCAGATAGCGGTGACCAGAAGAACCAGCAGTGCCGCATTCAGCCATTTGGAGCCATTTGGGACCTCTTTGCCCTGAATGCAAAGGAGCATCAGGGCGAAGCCGAAAATGGCGGCCGGCATGGCATGGGGGATGGATTCCGTCAGGGTGATGTCCGTGAGATAGACCACGCCCAAAAGAGATAGGACGGCGCCCAGAATGCCATAGTAGAGCAAAACGGACTTCGGCTCATGGCCCTGTTTACCATGGTTTCTTTTGTAGACGGAAATACCTGCCGCCGCGGCGACAGCCAGATGGAGATTCAGGTATTCATATCCGGTGTCCAGAACAATCCAGCAGAAGAGCTGTATGGCGCATGCCGGCAGGATGGTCAGGGCATCGGTTATGGGAGGCGCCAGCTGCTTTCGCCTTGCCACCGCCATGGCAAGGAGCCGGCAGGCCAGCCAAAGGACTGCCATATATAGGGTCTTCTTTCCAAAGAGCAGCAGCTTGTCCGTTAGGGTCAGGGAATGGGTGATGTCCCCGCTTAAAATGTTGGACAAGGTCTCGATCAGTTGGATAGGGGGGGTATAACTGAAGAGCATTCCCAGATATGCCGCGGCACAAGCGCCGCAGACTGCCGTGAAGATTCCCATGTCCCGCCACTTGTGTTTTCCGGAGAATCTGGCCAGCCACAGCAGTGCGAAGGGGAATAGGATCAGGCAGGAGGGGTAGGACAGCACATTGAGGGCCAGAGCCACGGCAGAGAGGATCAGATACCGGATTTTGCACTCCATGGAGTATTTCATCAGAAACAAGGAAAGCAGTGTATAGAACCACACCTGCATGATTCCGAATTCGGGCAGGATGATCTGCTTAGGGATGATATTGTAATAGAGCAGAGCCAGAAGCCAGGCATGATCTTCCGAAACGAAATGTCTGAGGGTTTTGTAAAGATAGAAGCTGACGCCCAGATGGAGCAAAGTTCCCCAGACTCTTAGATAAATGATAATGCCGGTGGTGCCAAACAGCATAAGGTAGGGCTTCATCAGAAGGGTACACAAAAAGGCGGAGGACTGGTGGGGCTCCCACATATCCAGAAAGAGCCTGTCGCCCATAGCATTGCGGTAGGACATGACGAGCTGGTATTCCTCGTCCATGCCCACCGCGAAGAAAAGCATCTTCAGGGAGGCCAGAATGCTCAAAAGGATCAAAAGGACTTTCAGGTTTTTGCGTTTATTCCTGACCATGGGGCTCCTCCGCTTGATTTTCCAAGAGTTCGTCGATGATATAGGGGGGGCGTGATCTTGCGGCGTCCAGAGCCCGCCAGATATATTCGCCCAATATGCCCAGCATCAGCATGATGATGCCGGAGGCGCACAGCACCACGCACATCAGGGATGTCCAGCCTACGATGGGCGTATTTTTAGTGAATTTCTCTATGAGGACGATGACCAGCAGAATCACTGCCAGTATGTTGAAGAAGATTCCCAGCCCTGACATGAAGCGCAGGGGGAAATAGGAGAAACTCATTACGGAATCCATCACCAGCTTCACCTTCTTTGCCAAGGTCCAGCGGGACTTGCCGATCTCCCTGTCCTGACGGACGAAATAGATCATGTCCGTCTTGAAGCCGGCCCAGAGAACCTGCAGAGTGAGAGAGGAGTTCTTCTCGTCCAGCCGTTGTAGAACCTCGATGACCTTTCTGTCTATCAGATAACAGTCGCATCCCCCGACGGGCATGTTTTTGTTGACGATTCTGCGGATCAGGGCGTAGTACAGATTGGCGAAGAAGACCTTTACGGGGTTTTCCTTCCGCTCCTTTCTCACCGCCAGTACCACCTTGTTGCCCCGCTTCCAGCTTTCGTACATCTCCAGTATGATGCCGGAATCCTCCTGCAGATCCGCCTGCTTGGTAACGGCGCAGTCCCCGGTGCAGACGGACAGCCCCGCAAGCAGAGCCGCGTGCTCACCGAAATTGCGGGACAGCCTTACCAGCCTGATATGGGGGTAACGGCTGCGCAGGGAGTTCATCACCTGCCAGGAATCGTCGCCGGAGCCGTCGTCAACAAAGACGATTTCATAGTCTCCAAGCTTTCCGAGGATCTTTTCCCTCATGTCCTGATATAAGAGTTCAAGTGTGTCCGCATTGTAATATACGGGAATGACGATGGATAATTTGCTCATGTTCACGCTCCATGCAGTCTGTTATAAGGATGGCTGCCTATTGTTCTGCCTTGTTTTGGTCTTTGATCAGATTCTGGTACGCCTCATAGCTGCGAATGTATTCATTTGGGTCATAATGTTCGTTGGAAAGCACCAGCAGCACGGAATCCGGGGAAAAGTCATACATTTCCTTCCAGACATTGCTCTTGAGATAGAGCCCCATCCGGGGGCGGTTCAACTCTATGACCCGGGTCTCGCAGCCGTTGTCCACCTTCACCTTGCTTGTGCCGGAGACATTGATCATCACGAACTCCGACCTGAGGTTGGCGTGGCATCCTCGCACCACCTGACTGTCAGATCCATAAATATAAAAGATTCTCTTGATTTCAAAGGGGATGGCGCTGCCGCCCTCCACTACGACCAGATTGCCTCTTTCGTCGCCCAGATCCGGAAAGTCCAGAATCCGAATCTGCTCGTCCAGTTTTGCCATGGTAGTTGTCCTCCAGTTCCGGGTTCCCTGCCAGATCCCGGTGCGGTGTTATGTAAAAGCGTTGATGCAGTCTATGACATACTGCTGTTCTGCTTGTTTCATGCCGGTATAGAGAGGGATGGACAGCACGGTGTCCGCAGAGCTCTCCGTCAGGGGCAGGTCTCCCGGCCGGTAGTTTAGGTACTTGTAAGCATCCGACAAGTGGGGAGGCACAGGATAGTGTATGAGGGTTCCGATGTCTCTGTCTGCAAGATGCTTTATGAGCTGGTTCCGGCGGTGGGTACGGACCACATACTGATGCCATACGGAATGGGTGTCCCTTCTTTCCTGAGGCAGTGTAATGTCCTTATGATGCAGGCTGCTGCTATAGATCTGTGCCAGCCGCCGCCGTTCCTGAGTGATCTCCTCCATATGCGCCAGCCGCACGTTCAAGAGTCCGGCCTGTAGTTCGTCCAATCTGGAGTTGGCGCCAACCACCTTATTGTAATAGCGTTTCTCGCTGCCGTAGTTGCGGAAAATACGGGCTTCCTCCGCCAGCCGGGGATCGTTTGTCACCAGTGCGCCGGCATCCCCGAAGGCCCCAAGATTCTTGGAGGGGTAGAAGGAGAAGCAGCCGGCGTCCCCGAAAGTTCCGGTCATTTTGCCCTTATAGAGCGCTCCGTGGGACTGGGCGCAGTCTTCGATCAGCTTCAGGCCATGCTGTCTGCAGATATGGGTGATCTTGTCCATATCGGCCACATGTCCGTATAGGTGAACCACCATTACGGCCTTGGTGCGCTGGGTTATTTTTTCCTCTATTCTGTCGGCATCGATCTGGCAGTACATGTCCGGCTCCACGAAAACAGGTACGGCGCCGTTGATGGTAATGCCCATGACGCTTGCAATATAAGTGTTCCCTTGAACGATCACCTCATCCCCCGGACCGATGCCCAGAAGCCTCACGGCGATCCAGAGGGCGTCCAGACCGCTTGCCAGCCCAACGCAGTGTTCTGCCTTGGTGTAGGCGGCAAAATTCTTCTCAAAGGCGCTTACCTCGTCTCCCAGCACATAGCGCCCGGAGCGAAGCACGGACAAGGCCTTTTCCTCGAATTCCTGCTGATATTTTTCAAATCCGTAATCCATTCGGTTCTGCATGATTTTCATTTGACGAATCCTCTTTGCGTTCTTACAGTCATATGGCGAGATTTAAGTCTCGCCGTTATCGGCAGAAGGGTTTTCCTGCCCTTTGCCATTATTTCGGTACGCCCAGAACTTGTTCAGGAAGAAATTCAGCGGAATGGTCACGCAGAGGTTGACGAAGGTGGCGATAAAATGAGGGATGCCGAGGAGCCGTTCCTGAACGAAGAGCATCAGACCTACCAGCACCAGCTCCGTCAGCGCGTAGGAGGCGTACACCTTGGCCAAGGCCTTGTACCAGAGCTGGGCCTTTCCCTCTTGGGGCTTGAACACGAACCTGCTGTTCAGCAGGTAGGACACCAGCACGGTGATGAGAAAATTGATCAGGTTGCAGAGCTGTTCATGGAGATGAAAGACATAGTAGCTTGCATTTATGATCAGGTAGGAAAGTAGGGTATTTGCGGCTCCCACCATGCCGAATTTGACAAATTGGATCAAGGCGGGATCCCTCAGCCGCCTTGAAAGTTGACGTAGATTCATCTTTAGCCTTTCTGCCTGCATTGGCAAAGCTCTCGCTTAAGCTGTGTCTTCCTTGTCCCCAAAGGCTCTGGGCGTTCAGGGCTGCAGCGCCATATAAGAATTGTGGTATTCCGGACGGTAGGTTACGTCCTCGTCAAACCAGTCCGGGGGAATGAAGGCTTCGGCGGCCTCCCGGCTGCCGAACTCCACCTCCGCCATGATAAGAGGAGCCAAAGGGGGAGCGAACACGTCCAGCTCGATGGTGAGACTATAGTCTGCGGGAGGGCAGGGAAAGCCCTCCCTTTCCTGAAATTCCGGATGAAGAAGGGGGATCAGATAGCGCTTTTTGGAGATGATCCTGCCGTCGGCCTTTTCCTTTAAATGGCAGTAGGCCTCCCTTGTGAGGGGGAGGTTGCTCTCCTCTCTGGCCATCATGCCGCTGCCCTTATAGGTCAGATAATATTCGTCATCCTCCCTGCGGACACGAACCACAGGGGATGTGTTCAGGTAGCCCTGCTCGATGCGGCGGAAAGGATAGCTCTCCAGATCGGCGGGCAGTCTTTTGATGGTAAATTTTCGTTCTATTTCCATATCTATTCCCCTCTGCCCGCTTGGCGGGCATGTCAATCAATAGTTTTTAGGTTATCCCATCATGAAGTAGGTCTCTCCCTGAAGCAGCCTGACGAAAAAGACGGCTCCGCAGTAGACCTGATATGCCAGCACGGCCCCGGACACCGCAAAGGCAGCCTTGTAGAATAGAGCGTGCTTTTCCTTTTTTAGGAATAGCAGCCATTTTCCGAAGCTGTATACGAAAGACAGAAATATGGCGAAGCAGTATCCCCAGAGAAAGTTCCCGTCCCGGGAGCGGCTTCCGGTCTCCACCAGACAAAGGGCCTCCCCAAAGCCCACCCCCATCATGCCCCAGACAAAGAGATACCTTTTGTCCCGCAGAAGCTCCCCAAGGGAGAAAAGCAGCACGGTCAGGGGAAAAGCGATGGAGCACAGCACTGCCAGCTTGGTCTTGTTGGCATGAAGAGAAAAGGTGTACCAGGGAGAGAAAGTGAAGCCGTTTCCGGTGTCCGCCCCAAACAGAACCATGTTCTGCCACAGAACCACTCCGCAGGCCGGCAGCACCGTGCTGCCCATAAGGAAGACTTGTGGGAAGGGGACCCGCCGGCAGAGGTCTGCCAAAAGCTTCACCGCCAGAACGGGGGCGAAGACCGTCAGAAAGCTGGGCTTGATCCCGGTGCAGAGGAACAATAGGCCTGCCTGAAGCAGCCATTGGCGCAGGGACAGCCTCTGTCTGTAGCTGACTTGAGCTTTTTCATAGAAAAGCATGGCGGCAAGGGCGGCCAGCTTCATGCACTGGTAGGTGGAATTATGCCAGAGATTGCCGGACTGGTAGCTCACATAACGGTATTCACCCGCCAAGCGCCAGAAGAAGGGCATGGCCAGATTCAGGGCAAAAGCGGCGCCCAGAGTCATCCATTGGGTTTGCCTGCGGTCCAGAAGCAGCTGCAGAAGCTTATCCGTGAGGACAATGGACAGCACCGCCACCACCGCCAGAAAAATGGCGATGGGCATAGTAGAACCGCCTCCCAGCCAATGGAGGAACTGATATATATAAGCCGTAAAGCTGTAGTACCATCCGTCATCCACAATCATGCTGATGTGGTATGGCAGATCCGACTGAAAGTATCGATTGTTATAGTCCAGCGGCTGGACAGACTGCATATAGAACAGATACACACATAGGACTCCGTATGCAAAAACCGCCGCCCAGAGAAAGGGGACCGCATATTTTGAAGCCTTGATTTTCGTCATATACCCTCCTGCCCGCTTCGGCGGGTATCTATGTGACATTCTAGCGAAATCTGTTCCTATTGTCAAGCGGATTGGCTGCAGCGGCTGAGAAATCGCCTCCGGAGCCTGAGGCGGGACTGAAAATCGAGAAATCTATGTGGGCGGAAACCGCCGGTAAATGTTGAAATCTCCCCCATGAATGTGTATACTGGAGACGGAGCCTTAAGGGGCCGCCGGACTTGTCCGGACAGCTCCCGGCAGGGAAGCTTGCCGGAGGCAGAGAGAAAGAGGGAAAGGAAGGAGCTTGGAATGAAGAAGATAGGCGTGTTTTTTGCGGAAGGGTACGAGGAAATAGAGGCTCTGACGGTGGTGGATATCTGCCGCAGGTGCGGGCTGGGAGTGGATATGGTGTCGGTGACGGAGGAGCTTATGGTGACGGGCTCCCACGGAATAGGCGTCCGGATGGACAAGGGCTTCTCTTCGGCGGATTTTCAGGAATACGATATGGCGGTGCTGCCGGGAGGAATGCCGGGGACGAAGAATCTGGAGGCCCATGAAGGGCTGATGGCTCAGGTGGACGCTTATTATGCCGGAGGCAAGTATGTGGCGGCTATCTGCGCGGCCCCCAGCATCTTTGGCCATAGGGGCATTCTCAAGGGGAGAAGGGCCTGCTGCTATCCCGGTATGGAAGCCCATCTTGAGGGAGCGGAGGTCACGGCAGGGCCGGTGGAGATAGCGGACAATGTGATCACCTCCAGAGGCATGGGGACCGCCATGGACTTTGCATTAGCCATAGTGGAGGTTCTTTGCGGGAAAGAGAAGGCGCAGGAGATGGCGGAGGCCGTAGTGCATCAGAGGTGATGCCCGGAGACTGTTTTCGTCGGGACTTGGAGGAGAGGGGCCGGCGGCTAAGAGGCGGGATGCCTGCAGAGAAAAGAGGCGGAACCGAAAAAAGAAAAAGTGGGGAAGGATATAGATATGGCGACGAAGGAATACCAAAAATGCGCAAAGGACATGCTGGAGTTTATAGAGAAGAGTCCCACATGCTTTCACGCTGCGGCGAATCTAAAGAGCGCGCTGCGCAAGCAGGGCTTTGAGGAGCTTTGGGAGTCGGAGAGCTGGGAACTTAGGCCCGGAGGGGGATATTTTGTCACAAGGAACGATTCCTCTCTGATCGCATTCCGGCTGCCTGACAAAGAGACGGAATGGGAGGGCGCGGGGACAAAACCGTCTTCGGAGGCTTCCTGTGAAGAGGCTTGCACCGGGGCGGAAGCTGCAGAGTTGCGGGAGGAGGCAGAAGAAGACCTCTCCGTGGAGGGGGAAGCCTCCGGGGAGGAATGGGCCAGAGACGGTGAAAAAGCAGGGAAGGCCTTGGCGTTTTGGGGCTTCCACATTGCGGCCACCCACAGCGACTCCCCCTGCTTCAAGGTCAAGGAGTCCCCGGAGATGGGAGTGGAGAATGTCTACCTGAAACTGAATACAGAAAAATACGGCGGCATGATTCTCTCTACATGGCTTGACAGGGCATTGTCCATAGCAGGCCGCGTGGTGGTGAAGGGCAAGGGGGGCCTTGAGACCAGACTGGTGAATCTGGAGAAGGACCTATGCGTGATTCCCAGCGTGGCCGTCCATCTGACCAGAGGCGGCAGCGACAAGGGGGAGTACAATCCCCAGACGGACATGCTGCCCCTATATGCGGACAGCGACAAGGGAAAAAAGAAGAATCTGCTGATGAAGCGGGTGGCCAAGGCGGCAGGGGTCAGGCAGGAGGAGATTCTGGGGCATGATCTGTTCCTCTATCCCAGAGAAAAGGGCAGGATATGGGGGGAGAACGGTGAATTCGTGCTGTCTCCCAGACTGGATGACCTGCAGTGCGTATATGCTTCCGCAAAGGCTTTTTTGGAGAGCAGGCCAAAGGAATATGTGAATGTCTGCGCGGTTTTTGACAATGAGGAGGTTGGCAGCGGCACCAAGCAGGGGGCCAACTCCACCTTCCTGGAGGATACGCTGTGGAGAATCTCCGAGGCCATGGGGCTTGGGCGCAGCCAGTTTCTGCAGCTTGTGGCGGGGAGCTTTTTGATCTCCGCGGACAATGCCCATGCGGTACATCCCAATCACCCGGAGAAGTATGATCCCACCAACAGGCCTTTTCTCAACGGGGGCGTGGTGATCAAATATCACGGCAGCCAGAAGTATGCCACGGACGCGGTCTCCGGCGCAAGGATGAAGAGTATCTGCGACAAGGCGAAGGTTCCCTATCAGACCTATGCAAACCGTTCGGACATTGCAGGAGGCTCCACGCTGGGAAATATTTCCACATCCCATGTTTCGGTGTCCAGCGTTGACATAGGGCTTCCGCAGCTGGCCATGCATTCTGCGGTGGAGACTGCCGGGGTGAAGGACACCAAGTACGCGGTGGATGCATTCAAGGTCTTTTTCAGAAAGTGAGGACAGAACATATGGAGCTAAGGGACTATTTCAAGAGCATAATCGATGGGGATCGCTGTCCGGTGGTGATCTGTAACCTGAAGCATGAAATCATCTATATGAATCCTGCCGCTGTGGAGAGATACGCAAAAAGGGGCGGCGCGGGGCTGGTAGGCAGCAGCCTGCTGGACTGCCACGGCCCCGAATCCGCAGGGATGATACAGAGGGCGGCGGATTGGTTCGGCAGGAGCAGGGCCAACAATATCATCTACACTGCCCGCATTGAGAGGGAGAATAAGGACGTGTATATGGTGGCTCTTAGGGACGGCGGCGGCAGGCTGATAGGCTATTATGAGAAGCATGAGCATAGAAATCCGGAGATCATGAGACGATATGATTTCGGAGACAGCCAGAATATGGAGTGGAGTGAGGATTATTTGTAGGGCGGAGGAGACAAAGCTTTGACAAGACGGCAAAACGGCAGGAACGCAGACGAAAATCCGCGTTCCTGCCGTTTTTTCTTGTTCTGCCGCTTAAGCCGGCTGACCGGCTTTCTGGGCTTGTTCATTATAATACTGGGCCTGAGCATGCCATAGCTCATAGTACTTGCCCGTTTCGTCCGCTACCAGACGGTCATGGCTGCCCTGCTGGATCATGCTGCCCTTGTGGAATACTAATATATTGTCACAGAAACGGCAGGAGGAGAGGCGGTGACTGATGTAGATGGCCGTCTTGTCCTCCACGATCTCGTTGAACTTGCTGTAGATCTCGGCCTCTGCTATAGGATCCAAGGCTGCGGTGGGTTCGTCCAGCACGATGAAGGGAGCGTCCTTGTACAAGGTTCTGGCCAGAGCAATCTTTTGCTGCTCCCCGCCGGACATGTCCACGCCCTCTTTGCTGAAGGATTTTCCCAGATAGGTCTCCAGACCCGATGACAGCTCCTTCAGCCGTTCTCCGAAGCCGGCCTTCTCCAGACAGAGCTCCGCCCGCCGGGCTTCATAGGTATCTGCGGAGGCCACATTCTGCCCCAGAGTGAAATCCGTCAGGGAGAAATCCTGAAACACTACGGAGAAGACGGAAATATACTCCTGATAGTCGTACTTGCGGATGTCGATGCCGTTCAATAGGATGGAACCCTCGGTGGGGTCATAGAGGCGGCAGAGGAGCTTGATGAAGGTAGTTTTGCCGCTGCCGTTCATTCCCACCACTGCCAGCCGTTCTCCCACCTTGAATTTCATGTTTATATGGCGCAGGGCGTAGTCGCTGCTTCCGGGATAGCGGAAGGACACGTCCCGGAATTCCACCTCGTACTTTCTGTCATTTCTCTTCTCCACGGAGAGGCTGCCCTGATACATGGTATTGGGGATGTCCAGATAGTCGAAGATCAGCTTCAGGAAGGAGGCGTTGTTGCGCATGGAGCCTGCGGTGCCGAACAATGTGCCGATGCTGCCGGAGAATCTGGATATGGCGCCGATGTACTGGGTCACCATGCCGATGCCGAAGGCTCCGGCCCATGCTTTTAGGCAGACGAACAGATAGACCATACCGGTGAGAAAGAGGATGGATACTGCGGTAGCGGCAGCGGGGTAAAGCCCCATAGGTCCTTTGGCCAGTCGGGCGAAATAGCCCTTGGAGTAGAAGGTGTCCGTCTTGTTGTTATTGTATTTCTTGCAGATCTGATCCTGCCGATAGATGCGTATGTCGGCAGCCAGTTTCTTGTTTTGTCCCAGAAAGCCGAAATAACCAAACAGCCGATTGCTGAGATTGTGAATATCGGAGCTTAGCGCGCGGTAGCTGTCCGCCTTGGTGGAGAGGAAGGAGGAGAGCGCGGTGGCCGTGAGGATACCGGCCAGAAACAGCAGGATGAGCAGCGGGCTGTTGAGGATGGCGAGGCTGCCGGCTTCCTTGGGTACCTTGCTGATAAAGAGGGATATGGTCAGCGCAAGGCCGCCCAGAAGGCTGAAGACCGCCTCCAGAAGACTGCAGAAATTGTCCGGAACCCGTTGGATTCCCCAGCCGCCGCCCCTCATATTTTGACGGATGGTGGAGAGCAGCTTGCGGGTTTCGGGATCGTCCGAGATATGATAATCCAGCTCCAGCATTTTTGCGGAGAGAAGATAATCCATCTGAAAAAATTGTACGTTGCCTTCTGCCTGCCTTACCTTGTTGAGCAGCGCGGAGATCAGGGAGAAGAAGGCTGCGCAAATCAGCGCGGCGAGTATCAGGATCCGCAGCCGCTGGGGGCTGCGGGAACCGGCCAGTTCTTCTATGATGAGGGCGGAGAGCCAGATGCCCGCATAGGGGGTCAGTGCGCTCCAGACAGTATCCAGGGTTCTATAGAGCATTCCTTTGGGGGATATGTGCCAAAAGAGTTTTATGGCGCGCAGATTGGTCTGCCAGGATTCTTTGAACGAGAGCAGTTTTTTGTCTTTATCCTTCATGGTTTGTTACTCCTTCCCGGTAATATTTGCTCTGTACTTCATAAAGCTGCGCATATCTGCCGCCCAGAGCCAGCAGCGATTCATGGGTGCCCTCCTCAGCCAGCCTTCCGTCCTCGATTAGGAGGATACGGTCGCAGAAACGGGTGGAGGCCAGACGGTGGGAGATGTAGACGGAGGAGTGCCCTGCCGTCATATCGTTGTATTTGCAGTATAGATCCGCCTCAGCTATGGGATCTAAAGCCGCAGTGGGCTCATCCAATATCACGAAGGGGGCGTTCTTGTAGAGGGCTCTGGCCAGCATGAGCCTCTGGGTTTCCCCGCCGGAGAGCATGACCGCATCCTCATAGATCTCTCTGTTGAGCAAGGTCTCGTATTGGCGGGGCAGAGATTCGGTCTTTTCCTGGAGCCCTGCTTTTGCCACACAGCTTTTGACCCTTTCCGCATCGATATCGTCCTCGGTCTGAGCCACGTTTGCGGCGATGGTGCAGGGGAGAAGGGTGAAGTCCTGAAACACTGCCGAAAACATCTTGTAGTAGTCGGCCCGGTTGTACTCCCGGATGTTGCGCCCGTCCAGAAGGACGCGGCCCTGATCAGGATCGTAGAAGCCGCACAAGAGCTTGACCAGAGTGGTCTTTCCGGCGCCGTTTAAGCCCACTACCGCCAGTTTTTCTCCCGGGTGCAGAGTCAGATTGATGTGGGAGAGGACATCTTTTTGGGCGCCGGGATATCGGAAGGAAACATCCTCCAGACGAAGCTCGTAGGAGCGGGCGGCGTCGGGAACCAGCGGGCAGCCATCCTTGAAGAGGAAAGGTTCGGGATATTCCAGGAATTCCCTTACATTGGACAGCTCCAGGCTCTGGTTGTGGAGGGTGAGGAAATTGTTCAGTATTCCGGTGACCCAGGAAGAAAAGGCGCCGGCGGCGGAAAAATATAGCAGGAAGGAGGCCACGCTTAAGGCGCCGTCAAGCACTTGGGCGATGAGATAGGAGTAGATCAGGCCGTTTCGCAGAAATGACAGCGCCAGATCTGCGATTCTGCCCCAGATCACCACATTGGCCTCCCGGCGGTGAAACGCTCTGAGAGCGTCTATGGTTTTTGCGTAGACCTCCTTCAGCCAGAGGCGCATACCGAAGAGGCGGATGTCTTTGGACAGATTCGGAGTTTCCGCATATTGGCGAAGGGTCCAATATCTGGTTTCAATCTCCCCTTCTTCCTCCCTATGTCGATAACCGTACTGATTCAGGGGTTTGTTGATGAAATAGCCCGTCAGCGTGATCAGGGTGATAACGGCAAACAGCAGCGGACTCACTGCAGACAGCAGCATCAGGTAAATGGCAAAGCCGAGGAAGTTTTCAAGCAGGCTAAAAAGGGTTTTCCATACGGCTTCGCTGGCTGCCGCGTTGCAGTTGACTGCATCAAAGCTCTTTGAGAGCATTTTCTGAAACTTGTCGTCCTGCAGATTGGGATAGGAGGTGGTTGTCGTCTTGTCGTTCAACAGAGCAACCAGGCTTCCCCGCAGAGTGATTTTGCCGTAGCTCCAATTCCTCTCGATGTAGGTACGGGCGGCGCTGAACAGAACGGACATGGCCAGAAATCCCAATATGGCAAAGAGCAGCATGGACAGCTCTGTTTTCTTCTCCACAAGCCCCAGTATGACGGGGGTGATGAAAAGATTGGTGAGACTGACGGCCATGGAAAGCAAAGTCAATATGAGTCCCAGTACAATGATTTTTTTTTCTTTTTCCCTCCAGGCCAGAGATACCATATAGGCGGATATCTGCCACATATTGTATTTCGGTTTTTCCTTTGGCTCTTTTTTTGTTTCCTTTGCAGGAACGTTTTGTTTCTTTTCCATAAGTGATTCCTTTCTTATTTATTCTTTCATAAATTTATTCTTTCGGATTCGTTGTTTCAGAATTGCTTCTGCAGCGAATTGATACGGCATTGGCATGATGCTGTATTGCCTCGATTTCATACTGCTTCTGCATGGAAAAGATTATAGCACATTTTCCGCGGAAATAAGATCTGGGGGACAAAATGCTCTTTCCGGGGGATGAAATGCACAAATACCTGTGACAAGCACTGACAGCAATAAACAGATGGACAAACAGGCGGATCACAAGATTGAAAATAGGCTGAGGTTTCGGTATAATCAAAATAGAAGGAATGGAACCGGGACGGTTGGCATGCCGAAGCCGGCCATGTACAGACAAAGGCAGGAGGATCGCTTTATGGGCGATAAAAGATACGAATTTCAGAATGTCAGTCAGCAGAGGAGCAAAAACATGAGCCGTATTCGGGGCAAGGACACCTCCATTGAGGTGGCCCTGAGGAGGGCGCTCTGGAAAAAGGGCTATCGGTATCGGAAGAACTACAAGGCGCTGCCCGGCAGCCCGGATATCTGTCTCACGAAATATAAGCTGGCTATTTTCTGCGACAGCGAGTTTTTTCACGGAAAGGACTGGGAGGTGCTAAGGCCCAGAGTGGAGAAGGGAAACAACGGGGAGTATTGGGCAAAAAAGATTCAGAATAACATCAACCGGGACAATGAGACGGACAAAAAACTGCTGTTTTTGGGATGGACGGTGATCCATTTCTGGGGCGCGGACATTCTCAAAAAGACGGAGGAATGCGTCCGTACTATTGAGGAGGTCATATTTGACATACAGCTGAATGATATGGGTGGCTGAAGGCTCTTGACTGCAGGGGGCTGTTTGGATAAGGCACAGAAATATAAGAATGGAAGTATGGAATATAGAGGGCGGCGGGCATATAATACTGGAGGTGACGAAAAAAGATCCCTATGTGGAATGGGGTGTGTAATCAAGAGGGGGATAGGGTGTGAATCAGAAGCTGGAAGATGTGCTGCAGCTGGCGCTGCAGACGCCGGAGGAGGTCAGGATCCGAACGGAGGAGCTGAACGTGGGCTTCGACGGCGGAACGAAGACATGGGAACTCATAGTGAAATACCACGGCAGTCTGGACGGATTGAGGGCGCTGGGAATACAAGTGGAATATCTGATCGCGGGCTATGCGGTGCTGACGGTGCCGGAGCAGCTGGTGGACCGGATGGCGGAGCTTGAGGAGATAGAGTATGTGGAGATGCCCAAAAGGTTTTTCTACGGCGTGGAGGCGCCGGCGGAGAGCTCCTGCATACCGCAGGTGACGCTGCGGGATCCTTATCTCACCGGAGCCGGGGTGTTGGTGGCGGTGCTAGACAGCGGGGAGCGTGTTATTATATTGCCGGATTGGCAAAACCGCAGTAAAATCAAGAGGCTGCGCTGAGTTAGCCCTGCGAAAAAGCGTGGGATAAGAGGATTATTTTTAGTGAGGACGGGCCTGTAACTGCAATCAAAAAGAATATCTGCAGTTATTTAACACATTTTTGACAAATTGGATCAAAGACTGTATAGTGATCTATAAGATACGGATTTTGGGTTATCAGAAGAAAGGAAGGAAGAACAAAAATGAATGCCGAATCAAAAAACATACTAAAAAAATCTGCCGGCAATTTGTTCACGGCGGGTCTTGCCGTCTGTTTGGGTTCAGGTCTGAGCATTATTTATTTGGAGTGCATAAGACTTTTGGCGGACAGCTGTTTAACAAAAAATGGGGGCAGAATCTGGGGCGTATTTGCAGTATTTGCAGCAAGCTTGATGATATCGGCGCTGCTTCTCTGCGTTCAAAACAGTAAGGCTTTGACAATCAAGCAAAGACTGATAGAAGCACTGGAGCAAAATGCCATAGACATTTGGCTTGGCTCAAATTATAAAAACAATGAAAATACCGAAAAAATGCTGCCCATTATCAGAAATGATATTTTTACATATTCCGAGCAGCTGTCAGGATTTATACTAAAAATAATAGGAACTGCTGTTTCAGTAATTTTGACAAGTATATATGTCATTATGATTGAGCCTTGGCTTTTGGTTTTGACCCTTTTGATATCCTTGGCGGCAATTTCAATAAGCGCCTATAGGGGAAGAAGGCTGCCGGAACAGAATGAAAGGCTTTATTTTCATATGGGCGCAATTTATAACCACAATGCGGAGCTGGTACGAAATCGTGAGGCTTCCTATGCTCTCAACGGTGAAAGAGTGGTCAAGCCTTATCAAAAAGAGATTGCAGACTATAAAATCGATCAGGGAAAAATTTTAGGCACAATGACAATGCAGAGGATTTTAGGCTCTGCAAACACAATTCTGAATACCTGCGTCATACTGATTATCGGGGGATACGGGGTTTCTCAGGGCAGTGTTGAGATCAGCGATTTCATTGCGCTTTTGGCGGCTGTAGGATTTTTGACCAATACGCTATATGGAATTCCTGCCTGTATTTCACAGTATCAGCAGCTTAAGGGTATGGACAGCAGAATAAATGCGCTGCTGGCCGATCAGGTTCAAGCTGCTGATGGATCTGAAGACGTGGACAGAATTAATTCCGTTTCAGTACAGAATTTAAGCTTTGCCTATGAAGATGGAAGCGGGGACCTCCAAGGAAAAAAGCTCTTTGAAAATTTGAACTTAAGCTTAAAATCAGGTGAATGTTTGATTTTAAACGGGGCGTCAGGCTGCGGCAAATCCACTCTGCTGAAAATATTTGCGAATATTATAAAAAGCTATGAAGGAAATATAATCTGCGGCGGTAAAAATCTGAAAAATATTAAAGAAAACTCTTTTTGGGATAGAATTTTATATTTAAGTCAGGAACCGGAGCTTATTTCAGGTACAATTAAAGAAAATATCACAATGTTTAAGGATGCTGACGAAATGAGGCTCAATGACGCATTGGGACAGGCCGGATTAAGAGATCTTATCGCCAAATTTGAAGAGGGTGTAAACACACCTCTTTCTATGCTGAATCTGTCTTCAGGAGAACAGCAGAGAATCTGTCTTGCCAGAGTCTTTTACGGAGATTATGACGTAATCATTTCCGATGAAAGCTTCTCCGCAGTAGACCCTGACGCAAGGGAGGAGATATTCGGAAAAATCCTTGCACAGCTCAAAGAAAAATCCCAAATATTGATTATGTCCTCACATATGGATTTTGATTCTCATAACCAAGGCTGTGTAAAAATTCTCAATATGTAATGTGGTGATGAAATCTTTTGCAAAAACAAGATAAACGGCATAACTGGCTGTGGGAGGCAAGAATGAAATGCCGCTTATATGGGAGGGAACAATTGATGAAGATGTTAAACAGACTGAAATCAACAGCCATAATATTAAAAAATCATAAGCTGAAATTTGCGGCTTTGCTGATGGTGTTTTCTTTGATATCCTTTGCGCTGCCTTTGACCGTGCCCTTTATGATACAAGCTATTATGGGCAAAATAGAAAGTGGCATGAGCGTAACTCCGTTGATGATTTTGTCATTGATTGCAGCAACTTTGTGCATGCTTACATTAGATTACGTGATAAATGTATACGGAAATGTAATGTGCGCAAACCTTATTTACAGAGGTTCTGCAGATTTGTACAAGGATCTGTTCGGGCTGCCCTACGGTGAAAGAGAGGCAAAGTACAATGATAAGGATCTGCTCCAGAATATGACCGCGTTTACCGATTCCGCGCTTTCCCTATGGGTTATGATTATTAGGCTTGTAATCAGTGTGATCGTAATAGCCGTTCTGCTGATTCTATCGGTCAATGTCCATTTTACAGTTTTATTTTTTATCTTGGCTCATATAGGTATCACAGTTTTTGCAAGCAAAAAGATCAACGGCATATCCGAAGAATATGCCTCCCGGCTTCAGGGCTTTGAAGCTGAAAAAAATAAAAATATCCAGGAGCTTATGTATAAAGCGGACTTTATCAATATGAACAGCCTGCAAAGCATCGTAAAAAGCCGTTTTGACCAAACGAGAAGGGATATTTTCCGTGTTCAAGCCCAACAGCTTAAAAAGAACAATCTTTTTATTTCCCTGCAGAAAGTGATCAGCGAACTGGTAAGCGGATTTATTTATCCCGTTCTAGGAATTTTGCCCGGCAGTGTAAAAATATCAGGAGGAAATCTGGCTTCCGTTAAAAGCATTATTGAAGAATCAGGAAGCCAAACGCAAGATATTCAGCAGATGGCGGCCTATATCCCATATAATACCGTGCCGATTGACAATGGCAAGGCGCTTTTCAGCCTGAAAAGAGAAAAGGAATCTCAAAATTATGACAATAGCTGCGCTTGCGTGATCAAAGAGTTATGTTTTGAAGCAGAGGGCAGAAAAATCTTGTCCGATATCAATTTCAGTATAAAAGAAGGGGAGCATATTGCAATCATGGGTGAAAACGGCAGCGGAAAATCCACATTGCTTCGCTGTATTATGGGTATGTATGCGCCCACATCCGGCAGTATAACACTGTTTGGCAAATCTCCCGCAAATGATGCTGAATATTTGAGAGAAAACGGCATTTTCTCATATATGCCCGCCGCTTCTCAGCTTTATGAAGCTGCCATTGACGAAAATATTTTAATGGGCAGCTTCAGTGAGATCAGCCCGGAGGAAATAAAAAACGCCGTGGGGGTCTCTGATTTTTCAGACCGTGAAATTTCCTCCGTATCCCAGCTTTCAGGAGGGGAACAACAGAGGGTGAATGCCGCCAGAGCCTTTTCCAACAGCAAGGCGCGGATCATTCTTCTTGACGAGCCTACGGCGTCCTTGGACAAGGAACACGCCGAAAAGCTAATGAATTATATTAGAAGCAGCAAAGCTACGGTTATTTACACGACTCACCGGGAGGAAGAGGGGGCATTTGCCGACAGAGTCATTCGGATGCGCGGCGGAAAAGAACTTAGTCATGTGGTTTTGTAAAGGGTGCATTGTTATGGCGGCAGCCCATCCCTCCGGAAATCCTTTTCAGGAGGGATGGGTAAGTTCCGCACATGGGACAATCCGGTATCTGCATAAGGTAATAGGGGAGGGAAGGGGATGTTGCCTACAATCGAACAATTACAGCATATGCAGACTATGAACATAATGGAACTGGAGCGGGATAAACTTGCCAATGCGGAGGACATTGTGATCGACACGGGAAAGAGCGTGGAGAGCCGGATTCGTTCTTTTATTGAACAGACAGGGAATCCCTTTGCGCTGAATGTGGGTGAGTACATTTTACAGACGGGATTTGCGGAGGGAACGGAGGATTTAATTGATGACCGCATGATACTGCTTGCCAGAAGAAGGGCGCAGGTTCTGGTGTAAATTTATGGGGAAAGCCCTTTTTGGGAGCAAGAAGCTTATTGACATTTGTGAAGCAGGGGGCCATAGATGAAAGGGAGAGAATTTTATAATGCCGCCGTTTATCTTCGGCTGAGCAGGGATGATATTTCTGCCAAAGATGCAGGGGACAAACATGTCAATGACGATGAAAAAAGGCTTGGTACTGCCAAAGGATCCGGCAGGACAGAAAGCAACAGCATCAGTTCCCAAAGGGATATGATCCGCTCTTTTATCCGAAAACAGGACAACATGGAGATTTATGATATCTATGTGGATGACGGCTTCTCCGGGACGAATTTTGACAGGCCGGAGTTTAAGCGGATGATGGAAGACATAAAAGCGGGTCATGTCAACTGTGTGATTGTAAAAGACCTGTCCAGACTGGGACGGGATTATATTGAAGCCGGGCGGTTGATTCAAAAGACTTTCCCGGCTTTTTCTGTGCGCTTTATCGCCCTGACAGACCATTTTGATTCCCTCACAGCCGATTATAATGAGACTTCTCTGACAATACCTATTAAGAATTTTGTCAACGATTCTTACGCCAGAGATATTTCCGGCAAGGTGAGGAGCCACCAGAAGATTAAGAGGGAAAACGGAGAATTTATCGGCGCGTTTGCGGTTTATGGATATAAGAAAAGCAAAGAGAACAAAAAAAGGCTTGAGCCGGATGAATATGCCGCTGATATTGTACGGAAGATATTTGCGTGGAAAATAGAAGGCTTCAGCAATCTTGCCATTGCCGAAAAGCTGAACGGGCTGGGGATCCTCTCGCCCATGGAATACAAGAGGATGCAGGGGGAGAAATTCAGAACCGGGTTTGTCACGGGAGCAAGGGCAAGATGGTCGCCGGTGGCGGTAAAGAGGATCCTTGTGAATGAAAGCTATATCGGCACGCTGGTACAAGGCAAGGAAGAAAAGATCAACTACAAACTGAAAAAATCCGTAATGAAGCCTCAGGAAGAATGGACGAGGGTGCCGGAAGCCCACGAGGCCGTCATTTCCAGAGAGGATTTTGAGCTTGTGCAGGATTTGCTGCAGGTAGATACCCGCGCCGGAAACGGAGATGAAAAAGCGCATCTTTACGCAGGCATACTGTTCTGCGGCGACTGCATGGAGCCCATGCAGCGCAGGATAAACCGCTATAAGGGGCGGGAAAGGGTTTCCTTTATCTGTGCAACAAAAAATAAAGGAGGGGAATGCACAAGACACACAATCTCCGAGGAGGATCTGCGTGTGCTTGTACTGACAGGACTCAGACAGCAGATCGCCTTGTTTCTGGAAAAAAGCAATGTGCTGGCCCATATTGAGCGGCTGGAGGTTGATTTTGAGGAAGTGGTTTCCTTTGACATGGAGCTCAAAAGGCTGCACAAGGAGCAGGGTAAGTATCTGTCCCTCAGGGCGGGGCTTTATGAGGATCTGAAAAGAGGGATTATCACGGAGGAAGATTTTAAGAATTTCCGTTTGATTTATGAACGGCGCTATCAGGAGCTGCAGCAGGCGGTCAGCAGTCAGGAGGATGCGGTGAAGGCGCTTTTCAAATCCGGCGTTGCTGCAGGAATCAATCTGGAGCGCCTGAAATCTGCCATGCAGATTTCAGAGCTTGACCGTATGACGCTTATGACCTTTGTAAAACGGATTCTTGTGTATGAGGATAAACGTGTGTATCTGGAATTTCGGCATAAGGAATTGTTTTCAAAGGCGGCCATGCTGTTCAAATATGCGGAGGCGAAACAGTGCCCCGGAAGGGAGGAAAGCCTGCACGGCAGGCTCGTCTGAATGTCCAGAACCTCTAAAAAGAAAAACACAGCTGTAAAGCCGGCCGCGGCTTTAGTTCCCAAAAGAATATATTCGGTGGGCATATATGCCAGACTGTCCGTGGATGGGGAAAGGGCCGGGGAATCTGGAACCTATGGCCAAGTCAGAAAAAACGAATCCATCGAGACACAGATAGAGATAGCCAAAGCGTTTGTCAGACAGCGGGAAGATATGCGTATCTTTGACTGCTACACGGACGTCGGAAGAACCGGGACCAATTTTGAGCGGGAAGGTTTTGAACGCATGATGCGGGATGTGAGGCTGCGTAAGATTGACTGTATCATTGTAAAAGATTTATCCCGCTTTGGCAGGAACCACATCGAGACCGGCAATTATATAGAGAAGATTTTTCCCTTTCTGGGGGTGCGTTTTATAGCGGTCACAGATAATTTTGACAGTATGAATGTTTCGGCGCAGGAGGGGATGTTAGCCGTCAATCTGAAAAATCTGGTGAATGAGATGTACGCCAGAGATATAGCGGTCAAGGTAAAGTCCGGCAGGAGAGAAAAGTGGGAGCAGGGCAGTTATACAGGCGGGGTGCCGCCCTATGGATATAGGGCGGAATGGATCGGGGATAAGAAACGCCTATTTATTGAAGATACCACTTCCGACATTGTAAAAAAGATTTTCGATTTGTTCTTGTCCGGCAAAAAAATGAAAGAGATTGCGGTCTGGCTCTATGGGGAACGGATCGAAAGACCCTCTCAGTACCATAAAACGGGGCGGATTTACTGCCCTCAGAACGATGAACTGCTCCAGTGGCCCGCAGCTACCGTGAAGATGATTCTTACAAACCCGGTATATATGGGATGTCTTGTACAAGGGAGAACCTGCGGAAAAGATTATATGATGCGCAACCTCCACGATATAGACCCGGAGGACTGGCGGATAAAAGAACATGCCCATGAGGCCATTGTCAGTCAGGATGTTTTCTTTCAGGCGGCGTCCAGATTTGAAAAATCTTCTGCATACTGTAATAAAAACGGCTTTTCCAAAACGGTTTTGGTGGATGAGGACATTTTCGAGGGGATACTTTACTGCGGGGACTGCGGCGCAAAAATGAAACGGGTAACGCAGGTAAAGACCTTGGGTTCAAAGGACAAGGTAAGGATATACAGCTATAATTGTCCTCGGGCCGATAGGATTGATCGACAGCGGTGTGTGACAAAGAGCATTACGCTGTCAGCATTGACCGGGCTTGTCAGAGAGGCGCTCCGTCAGGAATTTTCTCTATCGGCTATGCGCCTGAAGGATCTGACAGAGGTGATTGCCAGAGAGGCGGAAACCGAAAAAAAGGAATGGAACAGCCGGATGGCCGTTCTTGACAGAAGGATGGAGGAACTGACAAAGCGTGGGAGTGAGCAGTATCTTGAGTACCGAATGGGCGAGCTGAGCGAAAGCGCATTCCTGAGGAAAAAGGAGGACATCGGTCAAAGACGGGCGTCTCTGGAAAAGCAGCGGGCGGATGCTGCGAAAAAGTTACGGACAATAGACGTACAGACAGCCGGGAAAAATCACTTTCTCAGGGCATTAGTCAGTGGAAGGGGCAAAGCGGAGCTGACTGCGGAAGCAGTGGGAACGCTTATTCATAGGATAGAGGTATATCAGGATCACCGTATAAAGATTATATTTGCCTTTAAGAGAAGCGATTTCATAGGGGGATTCCAGAGATGAAAAAGTATCAGATCGCGATCTATGTCCGGCTGTCGAAGGAAGATGAGAAGAGTAAAACAGAAGAAATGCGCTCTATGGAAGAAGTATGCTCCATGGAAGAAGCACACTCTACAGAAGAAGTATATCCTATGGAAGAAATACACTCCATGGAGAGCAGCAGTGTCACGATGCAGCGTTTTCTTTTGCGGAGATATGCAGCGGAAAACTTTTCGGATTATGATCTGCTGGAATTTTCTGATGACGGATATACAGGAACGAACTTGGATCGTCCGGGGCTGCAGGCCATGCTTGAAATGGTAAAGGAATTAAAGATAGACTGCATTATTGTAAAAGACTTTTCAAGATTTGCCAGAGATTATATTGAACTTGGTACCTATCTGGAACAGATATTCCCATTTATGGGGGTGCGCTTTATCTCTGTAAACGATGGCTATGACAGTCAGGGCTGCCACGGCGGATTAGGGGATTTTGAAGTCAATTTTAAAAATCTGCTGTATGATCTGTACAGTAAGGACTTATCGCAGAAGGTGCGGTCATCCCTTGCCGTGAGAAAAGAGCAGGGGCAGTATGTCAGCGCCAACGCTCCTTTTGGGTATAAAAAGGATCCGTCAGACCGTCATAGACTGCTGATCGAAGAAGATGAGGCGGAAATTGTGCGGAAAATTTTTTCTCTGAAGATGGATGGCTATACGTCTTCCCGGATTGCGAGGCTGTTTAATGAAACCAGAGTAAAGACACCCATTGAGTACAAGATACAAAAGGGAAAGGCCGGCCGTGTTCCCAAGGGCGGGAGGTTCCTATGGAGCAGCTCCGGCATATGCCAGATCCTGCGCAATGAGGTCTATATAGGCAATACGGTGCAGAAAAAGACTACAAAGGAATTTGTAGGCGGAAAGAACCGCTTAAATTCCCCCGGGAATCGGCTGGTTACCTATGAATGCCATGAGCCCATCATAGATAGGGAAACCTTTGATAAGGTGCAGGAGGGAGGTGGAAAGAAAAGAAGGTCTGCGCGGAAGAGACGGCATCCTCTGACGGGGAAGCTGGTTTGCGGCTGCTGTAAAAAGAACTTGTATTACCGTATAGGATCGAATCCGTATTTTTGCTGTCATAACCGTTATACCAATTTGCTGGAAAACTGCGTCCATAAGGTGAATGGGATGTTTATGGAGCAGTATGTGCTGTTTATGCTGACAGAGAGGCTCTCGGCGGACGGAGAACTTGAAAGGTTATATAGGGAATCCGTCCGCCGACTGCAGGCGGAGATGAAAGAAGCTCAAAATTTCCGATTGGGCATTACAGAGGTATTTCAGAGTGAGAGCGAAGCAGCAGAATCGGCGGAGACAGAACTGAAAAAACTGGAGGATAGGATTAAACAGATGGAAAAGGAATACTTCGGACTGATAAATGCAAGGGATATTCGGAGTGCCGGGAGCCGGTCGGTTGTCCTCACGGAAGAGATGATAGACCAATATATTGAAAAAATAGAGGTGTATGACGAGGAGAACATTGAGATATGTTGGAAAGAGAGAGGGAAGCAGATTTTGCAGTAATTGAACGAACTTGGGATGGATTTATGGCAATTGATTGACGGCAGGTGTTGCTTTATTTGAAAATAAACGGCAAAAGAGCATAAAAAAGAGGAAAAAGTTGTTTGTAAATATTTGACTGGAGAGGGGATCGACTTTCAGCGGCAAGAGTTTCGCAGGGAGGACGGCAGTACGAGAATCCTTTATCTCTGGGATCAGACATTAAGGCCGGATGCTTCTAATAGGCCGGAGGAGGGAGCGGAAGCAGGAGGGCAGGAGGGAAGCGGAAACGGTGGGGAAATACAGAAGCGTTTTCCTCCTGCAGGGTTCGGCATGGGCGTAGAATTTGATTCGGAGCAGATCGACCGGGCGCTGGATGCGGACTCTCTGCAGGGGCAGTTCCGGCTGCTGCCAAGTGTGGACACCAGCGGACACGGCACGGCGGTGGCGGGGATTGCCGCAGGGGAGAGCGAGTCCTATCACGGTGTAGCGCCAGAGGCAGCGCTTCTGATTGTGAAGCTGGGTCTGCCCAATGTGGAATCCTTCCCCAGAACAACGGAAATCATGCGGGGAGTGACCTATGCGGTGCGCAAGGGCATGGAGCTGGGCATGCCGGTGGTTATCAATCTCAGCTTCGGAAATACCTATGGATCCCATGACGGAAGCTCTCTGCTGGAGCGGTTTCTGGATAATGCCGCGGAAATGGGCCGAACGGTAATCTGTGTGGGCAGCGGCAATGAGGGCAGCAGCGGGGGGCATCTGGCAGGGAGCTTATTGGAGGAGTCCGGTCAGGGGGAACGGGGGAGTACGCAGGCCTTGTTCGGCAGCGGCGGTCTGGGGGGACGGCCCGGAGGGGCTCAGGGAGCCTTGGACGGTCTGGGGACGGCGGCGGGAAGCGCGGCGGGAGCGGTTCCCAGCCGTATGGGCGGCATCGTGGCCAGACCTAGATCCGTAGAGCTGGCAGTGGCGGAGTATGAGCGCAGCCTGAGCGTGCAGCTGTGGAAGAATTACTGCGACGAATACCGCATTTATCTGCGCTCCCCCGGCGGTCAGGAGGCCCAGCTGCCCAAGATGATCAACGGGGGAAAGTATGTGCTGAGGCTGGAGCAGACGGAGATTCTGGTGTACTTCGGACAGCCTGCGCCCTATGCGGTGCCGGAGGAGATTTATTTCGAGATGCTGCCGTTAGAGCGAAGCTATATCAACAGCGGCGTGTGGGTGGTGCGTCTGGAGCCGGAGCGGGTGGTGACGGGAAGGTACTATTTCTATCTGCCCTCTGCCGCCGTGAGAGGCAGAGGCACGGGATTCTACCGTTCCACGCCGGAGGTGACGCTCACGATTCCCTCCACGGCTGCCAAGGTGATCAGCGTGGGGGCTTACGACAGCGCCTATGAGGCCTATGCGGACTTTTCGGGAAGAGGATATGCGGATGCCAACCGCACCATCGGCGTGGTGGCGGCAGGGCTGGCCAAGCCGGATCTGGCGGCTCCGGGCGTTGGAATCCTTGCGCCGGACATCTACGGCGGATACACTCCTATGACGGGAACTTCTTTTGCCACGCCCATTGTGGCGGGGAGTGCAGCGCTGCTGATGGAGTGGGGAATCGTCAGAGGCAATGATCCCTTCTTATACGGGGAGAAGGTGAAGGCATACCTTCGGGCTGGGGCGAAGGCCCTGCGGGGGGAAAATGAGTATCCAAACTCCAGGGTGGGCTGGGGCGGTTTGTGCATGGCCTCGAGCCTTCCGGTATAGTCAAACTTTTGTAAAACGTATTCTGCTCGGACACAAAATTATTGTATGGGCTGTGGAAATGCAATTCCCCGGCAAAACTGCAGGATCTGTCGAATTTGCCGGAAAAAAAGGGGGAAATGATTGACAAACCCTTGGATATCCCTTATAGTTATTTCATTGCGTTTGCATCTGAAAAAAGGTCGTGCTTTTGGAGGTAAGCATGGCCATAAAAGCGGCTCGGTTTCCTTGCTACGGTTCTTTTTGCGCTGTCCGGGACAGTACGAAATAACACACCATCCTTTGCGGGAGGCAAGCAGATATTAGCCGGGCCGGGTTATGTGTGAATAACATAGACACGCAACTTATTTCGGCGCATGAACGCGCTGCCGCAAAGGAGATGCATCAATTGAAAAATACGATTATTTCATTAAAGGACATTGCTGTTTCTTATGATGGCGAGCAGATTTTGGGAGGCTTCAATCTGGAGATACACGCCGGAGAGTTCGTTACTCTTTTGGGCCCCTCAGGATGCGGAAAAACTACCGTGCTGCGCACCATTGCAGGCTTTATAAAGCCGGATGCAGGGGATGTCTTTTTTTATGACAAAAAAATCACTGCATTGCCTCCCCACAAGAGGGAAGTCAATACGATTTTTCAGAAATACGCCCTGTTCCCCCATCTAAATGTCTATAACAATATAGCTTTTGGAATGCGCCTGAAAGGCCGCGGTGAGAAGGAAATAAAGGAAACCGTGCAGAGGATGTTGGCCATGGTGAATCTTACGGGCTATGCCCACCGGGGTGTCAGCCAGCCCTCCGGCGGGCAGCAGCAGAGGGTGGCCATAGCAAGGGCTCTGGCCAATGAACCTAAGGTCCTGCTGCTGGACGAGCCTCTGGGGGCATTGGATCTGAAGCTGCGCAAGGACATGCAGGCGGAACTGAAAAAGATACAGCAGCAGACGGGAATCACGTTCATATTCGTCACCCATGATCAGGAGGAAGCCTTATCAATGTCCGATACGGTTGTGGTAATGGACGGCGGCGTGATCCAGCAGATCGGTTCTCCCACAGATATATACAATGAGCCCAGAAACGCTTTTGTGGCGGATTTCATCGGAGAATCCAACATATTGGACGGCATTATGCAGGAGGACTATTCGGTGAGGTTTGCCGGACATGATTTTTGCTGTCTGGACGGCGGCTTCGGCAAAAATATTCCCGTGGACGTGGTGATACGCCCGGAGGATATCAAGGTAGTGGAGCCGGATTCTGCCCTGATAGCCGGGGATGTCACGGCAGTGACCTTCAAGGGGGTCCATTATGAGATTATCGTGGACGTGTCGGGCTTCAAATGGATGATACAGTCCACGGAATGCCGCAAGGTAGGAGACCGCATAGGTCTGGCTCTTACGCCCAACGATATTCATGTTATGAAAAAGTCCGAATACTCCGGCATGTACGGTGATTACAGCAGCTTCAGCGACGAGATGGAAGAGACAAATGCTTTGCCGGATTCTATGGACGACAATAGGCTGACGGAACAAAATGTGCTGCCTGAAAGGAAGGCTTCGGCGCAGAAGGGGGCCTTAAATAAAAAGAATCCGGTGTCGGAACCGGAGGCGGAAGAGGAGGGCGGCGTCCATGAAGTCTGATTCCAAGCTCCTGTCTGCCCCTTACACGGTGTGGGTGACGGTATTCATCGTGCTGCCCATGCTGCTGGTGGGGTATTTTGCCTTTACTGACAAATCCGGCAGCTTCACCATGGAAAATATACTGAGCGTGGGGCAGTACTCAAACGTGTTCCTGCGGTCTATCTGGCTGGGGGCGGTGGCTACTGCAGTCTCTCTGGGGCTGGGCTATCCGCTGGCATACATCATCTCCAAGGTGAATGTCAGACGGCAGAATATCATGGTGATGCTGGTGATGCTGCCTATGTGGATGAATTTTCTGCTGCGCACCTATGCGTGGATGACGCTTTTGGAAGATAACGGCCTGATCAATTCGGCCTTGGCTGCAGTGGGACTGCCCCGGGTACATATGATCAACACTGCGGGAGCGGTGGTGCTGGGCATGGTCTATAATTATATTCCATATATGATTCTGCCTTTGTATTCGGTATTGACCAAGATCGATCGGAGCGTCATTGAGGCGGCTCAGGATTTGGGCGCCAACAGCAGGGAAGTCTTCTGGAAGGTGGTGGTTCCCATGAGCATGCCGGGAGTGATCTCCGGTGTGACCATGGTGTTCGTGCCGGCGGTCAGCACGTTCATCATCTCCAAAATGCTGGGCGGAGGCGGGAATCTGCTCATCGGTGATCTCATCGACATGCAGTTTCTGGGCAGCGCCTACAATCCCAATCTGGGTTCCGCGGTTTCGCTGGTGCTGATGGTGATCATCCTGATCTGCATGGGTATCATGAATCAGTTTGATGACGGCGAGGCGGTTGACGGAGGAGGTATGCTGATATGAAAAAGGCCGGTGCGCATATTTATACCTTTCTCATCTTCTTGTTTTTGTATGCCCCCATTCTGGTGCTGATCGTGTTTTCCTTCAACGACACGGAGACCGGCAGCCGGGCGGTATGGGGCGGTTTTTCTCTGCGCTGGTACAAGAAGCTTTTTGAGGATCGACTGATTCTGGAGGCGCTGCGCAATACACTGCTCATCGCTGTGGTATCGGCGGCGGTGTCCACGGCGCTGGGCACCATGGCGGCCATAGGCATTAATTCCATGAAGCGTCTGCCCAGACGGATTATGATGAATATTACCAACTTTCCTATGGTCAATCCGGAGATTGTCACCGGCGTGTCGCTGATGCTGCTGTTTGTGTCCGCGGTGAAGCTGTTCGGGGGCAGGAGTCTGGGGATGGGATCGCTGTTTGCGGCCCATATTACCTTCTGCCTGCCCTATGTGATCCTGTCGGTGCTGCCAAAGCTGCGGCAGATGGATCCGAATCTCTATGAGGCCGCGCAGGACTTGGGCTGTACGCCGGTGAAGGCATTCTTTAAGGTAGTGCTGCCGGAGATCATGCCCGGAATCGTGACGGGGCTGATCATGGCGTTCACTCTGTCCATCGATGACTTTGTGATAAGTTATTTCACCAGCGGCACCACCCAGACTTTGCCGATTTACATCTATTCCATGACCCGCAAGAGGATCAGCCCGGAGATCAATGCCTTGTCCACGGTGCTTTTTGCGGTGGTGATGGTGCTGCTGATCATTATAAATATCCGCAGCTTTAAGGACCGGGGCCAGAGTCAGAGGGAGGAAACGTATATATGAGGAAAGGGCATTTGAAAAAGAGCCTTGCTGTGGGCTTAAGTCTATGCGCCCCCTTGTGTCTGGCAATGGTTCCGGCCTTGGCGGCTTTGGCAGGAGAAGCCGAGGCGCCCGACAGGGGTGTTACCATAAATGTTTACAACTGGGGCGAGTATATCGCCAACGGAACCGATGACTCTCTGGACGTGAACGCGGAGTTCACCCGGCGCACGGGGATTCGGGTGAACTATACTACCTTTGACAGCAATGAGTCGCTCTATTCCAAGCTGGTAGGGGGCGGAGCCGATTATGATGTGATCATTCCCTCGGACTATATGGTGAGCAGGCTTATCGATGAAAATATGCTGGCCCAGCTGGATTTTTCCAATATTCCCAATTACCGGTATATAGACGAGCTTTTCCGGAATCCTGAGTATGATCCCGGGGGCCTCCATTCGGTGCCTTATACCTGGGGCGTGGTGGGGCTGTTCTACAATACGGACTACATTAAGGAAGAGATCAGCAGCTGGTCCGCTCTGTGGGATGACCGCTATGCCGGCAAGATTCTTATGTTCGACAATCCCAGAGATTCCTTTGCCATTGCGCAGTTTTTGCTGGGACAGTCCTTAAACACTTCCGACGAAGAGGACTGGGCGGAGGCGGCGGCTCTTTTGAAGCAGCAGAAGCCCTTGGTGCAGGCCTATGTCATGGATCGGATCTTTGACAAAATGGAGAGCAGCGAGGCTTGGATCGCTCCGTATTATTCCGGTGATGCAGCGATTCTGGTTGAGAACAGCGACAGCATTCGTTTCGTGGTGCCGGAGGAGGGAACCAATTACTTCGTGGATGCCATGTGCATTCCCATTACCTCCAGACACAAGGCGGAGGCGGAGGAGTACATCAATTTCCTCTGTGACCCGGAGATTGCCGGAGCGAACATGAATTATGTAGGGTATTCCACGCCGGAGACCGCCGCGAAGGCGTACATGGATCAGGAGATGGTGGAGAACCCCATCTATTATCCGGATGAAGAAATTCTGGCGCGCACGCAGGTGTTTGTCAACCTGCCGGAGAGCACCAGCAAGCTGGTAGACCGTCTGTGGGCCGAGGCAAAGATGGGCGGGCCGGGGGAGTCTGCGGTGCTGATTGTGATTATTCTCGGATTCTTAGGGATGTATGTCGGGATTTTGATTTACAAGAGACGGAAACGGCGGAGGGAGCTGGCCTAAAAAATTATAGTATTTCTTGTAATTTGTTCTCCGATTAGGTATAATGGAGACAGCCATTGAAATCAGAAAATCCTTGTGCAGCGCAGGAACTTATGGGGCAGCATCGGATAATCAGGGTGTTTTTTGCCGTTTCCCAGACTGGCAGGGACATAGGAGGATGGAAAATGAAGGAACTGATGGACTTTGTGAGGGAGCTGAGCTTCGTCCGGGTAGGCGGAAGCCCGGAAGAAAAGAAGGCCGGGGAACTGATCATGGAGGAGGTCAATCGGACGGCGGAGGATGTGAGGCGTGATGATGTGAGGGGAGAGTATATGACCTTCCAAGTCCCTGCCGCCGAGGTGAAGAGATGTTCCGTGGAGGCTGGGGGGCGTCAGATAGCCTGCGTGCCCTTTCTGCGTTCCGGCAACATCAACAGAGAGTGCGAGCTGCTCTATCTGGATGAGGCTTCGGAGATCGATTTATCCGGAATCGGTGATCTGGAGGGCAAGGCGGTGCTGCTGAACAGACTGGACGAAGAGGTTTATAAGCGGCTGTTGGAACATAAGGCATCGGCATTTCTGGTCATGCAGGGCAAATATTATTTTTCCGAGAAAGACGCATCCCTATATCCCAGAAGAATAAGGGAGAATTTTACCAGACATGGGATGATACCGGGATTTGCCATCACGGCCGGGGATGCGCTCTGGATTGTTCAGGAAGAGGTAAACAAGGTAAGCCTTGTGCTGGAGCAGGAGAACACGGAGCCTGAGAGCCGGAACATATCGGCAGTGATTGAGGGGACGGATCTGAAGGAGGAGAGCATCGTGCTCACGGCCCACTATGATTCCGTTCCGGTGGGTACCGGTTCCTGGGACAATGCCACCGGCGCTGTGGCGCTGCTTTCAATATTCAGACATTTTGCGGCAAATCCTGCCAGAAGGACATTGCGCTTTGTCTGGTGCGGCAGCGAGGAGCTGGGGCTGCTGGGCTCAAAGGCCTATGTGGAGCAGAAGAAAGAGCTGCTGGAGAAGACAGTGTTCTGCTTTAACTTTGACATGTGCGGAACGGCTCTGGGAGCAAACAAGATCTGCGTCACGGGAGAGAAGGAGCTGCAGACATTTGTGGAACAGTACTGCAAGATGGCAGGATATTCCGCGATCATAGGGGTGGGGGTTCATTCCAGCGACTCCGCGCCCTTCTGCGACAATGAGATTCCGGCGCTGGGCCTGAGCAGGGAGACCTCCACGGCGGAGCTGCACACCATTCACGATCTGGTTCCCGCGCTCAGTGAGAAGGCCATGGGCAGGAATGTGGAGTTTGCAGTTCGGATCATAGGCGATGTGGCAAATGCGGCGGTGATTCCTGTAAAGAAAGGGATGCCGGAGGAGCGCAGGAAGGAGCTGGACAAATACTTCCACCGTGAGGATGAGAAGAAAAAGGCTGAGAAATAGCGCTGTGCTTTTAAGATGCGGCGAAGTGTGGCGACGGGCCCTATTCTGCGGAATAGGGTCCGTCGCTGTGTTGTGTCAGCCCAGAAAAACCGGGATTTATGCCCACGGCATGGAAATACGGCGAAGCAAAACGGGGCTGAACACCTTTCCTCTCTGCGGCATATAATGTAACAAAACCGCATAGGATTATAGGTTACATTATGTATGCTGCCCTGTTTGTTTTGTTGTTGCTTGCTCTTTTGTGTATGCTGCTGTTCGGACATTTCCGAAGGAAAAAAATTATCTGCAAGATACGCGGCATGGACAAGGAGCAGAAATGTTCTCTGGTAGAGGAGTTGGCAAAACCCTACGGCTACGTTTATCATTGCTGCTGCGGATTTTTCTCCTCCACCGTGGATGCTTGGCAGAAGGCCGCCGGCTATACATGGCTCTACGACTATATGGCGCCCCGTTTCCAAATGGTCTTTGACTCTCTGCCGGTTTACTTCAATTACCGGGGCCGGACGTGGCTGATCGAGTTCTGGAAGGGTCAGTACGGCATCAACACCGGAGCGGAAATCGGTATCTACCATGCCGACAGACTGCTGTCCGAGTCGGAGTACAAGACGGCCCGTTTCGAGGCGGCGGAAGAGAATGAAATGCTGCCCTGCTCTCTCCAGCTGCATATGCCCGACGGCGCCTGCGTCAAGATGTCGGAGAGGCATTGGTGGCTCACAGCCTTTGTGCCGGGTGTTTTTTTTAGACCCGCCGAGCTGTGTCTGCAGGCCTCCGTCTGCTTTCCCAACAGAGAAATGCTGGAGGCTTTTCATCGGGGTTTGTGCCGGGAGAACTATCCGGCGGAGCTGATGGGGGTGCAGAATCTCTGCATGACCATTTCCTTCCACCATGTAAGGCCTCAGCGCTACAACCTGCTCACCCGTTTTTGGCGCAGGCTGTCCCAGTGCATGAACCGGTTCTTCTGCCGTCTCTTTGTGTGGGTCACCAGACCGTTTGCCTGCGCGGAAGACCGCATCCTCTTTCTGTATTACTATCTTCCCCGCTGTTTCCGGAGACTGATGCGCCTGCGGCGTTTCCATAGGAGGTGCCATAGGAAAAACGGCTGCTGCCCTCCGAAATGCTGCCGAAAATGCAACAAACGTGGAAGAAGCCGGGGATGTGGGGTTGGCAAAGGGGAAAGGCCGTGAGCATCACAAGCCGTCTGGACCGGGCCTTTGCGCAGGCGTTGGTTCTGCCCTTTAACAGATGCTCCAGATATGTTCTGGTCAGCGACTGCCATAGGGGAGTGGGCACCTCCTCCGATAATTTCCTGAAAAACCAGCATTTGTATTATGCGGCCATGGAGCATTATTATAGGAACGGCTTTACCTATATAGAACTGGGGGACGGGGAGGAGCTGTGGGAGAATCGGAAGCTGCGCAACATCGCGGAAATCCATGAGGATGTCTACTGTATGTTCGCCCGATTCGAGGAGAGAGGGCGGCTGCACCTGCTCTACGGCAATCATAATATCGTCCGGAAAAAGAACCCGGCCTTCCTGGAGGCGGTGATCCTGCATTCCGAAGCTGCGCCGGAGAAGTCTCTGTACCTGACCCATGGACATCAGGCCAGCTTTCTGAATTCGACCCTTTGGCCGCTGGCCCGATTTCTGGTGCGGTATTTCTGGAGTCCGCTGGAGAATCTGGGGTTTCTGGATCCCACCAGCGCCGCCAAGAATTATGAGGTGAAGGAGAAGTGTGAGGAGAGTCTGCGCAGCTGGGCTCAGGCCCATGGACATATTCTGGTCACGGGGCATACCCACCGCCCCGTGCTGCCGGAGGAGCCGTCCTTTTATTACAATACGGGCAGCTGCGTCCATCCCCGCTGTATCACCTGCATCGAGGTGGAGCGGGGGGAGCTGACTCTTGTGAAATGGACCATGGAGGCACGGGTGGACAGTGTCTTGTATGTGGCGAGGGAAGTAATCTCCGGGCCGGTGAAAATATTGGGTCCTGACGAAAAATGCATATGCAGGCGGGATTCCCGGTGTAATTGCTGAAGAATCTGTGGGGAAGCGGCTGCAGAACCGACCGATGAGCTGGTTCAGCGTCCTTGCCTGATGGGAGAGCTGGTTGGAAATTACCGCGCTCTCCTGTGCCGCGGCGGAATTGGACTCCGTGACCTTGGATACCTCCTTGATTCTGTTTTCCACAGAGACGATCATTTCCGACTGCTGTACGCTGGCGGAGGCGATCTCGTCCATCAGAGTCTTGATGGACTGGATGTACTCGCTGATGACCCGCATGGCGGAAACGGTTAGGGCGGTAGACTCTGTTTCTGTCTTTACATGACGTTGGAAACCAGTCTGACGATGGACTCCTGCTGCATGGTTCGCATATGCTTTTCAGGCTTTCAACCACAGTTTTTTTCAAGTCGGGGTCTGCGTCAAATGAAAGGGATCCCATTGCGGGAGAGGGGATGTATTATGATATGCACCTCCGGGCATGGGAGGTGAAGGGCGGGAAAATGAATTACTTGAAAATGCTGGACAATTTGATATAATGGTAATACCTGATGCGACGGCAACAGTAAGGTTATGCGCGGAAGCAGGGAGGGATTGTCCGATTCCGCCGGAAGCATGTGATCGCAGCGCAACGAAAAAATTCATATAAACTACATGAGGAGGATGCAACATGCCGCAGAGAACCGACATTCATAAAGTGCTGATCATAGGGTCGGGGCCCATCATCATCGGTCAGGCCTGCGAGTTTGACTATTCGGGCACTCAGGCCTGCAAGGCGCTGAAGAAGCTGGGCTACGAGATCGTATTGGTGAACTCCAACCCCGCAACCATCATGACGGATCCGGAGATGGCGGACGTCACCTACATCGAACCCTTAAATAAGGAACGTCTGGAGCAGATCATAGCCAAGGAACGCCCGGATGCGCTGCTGCCCAATCTGGGAGGACAGTCGGGGCTGAATCTCTGCGCGGAGCTGGCCGGGGCAGGCATTCTGGAGAAATATCAGGTGAAGGTCATTGGAGTGCAGGTGGATGCCATCGAACGGGGCGAGGACAGGATCGAATTCAAGAAGGCCATGAACGAGCTGGGCATTGAGATGGCCAGAAGTCAGGTGGCCTACACCGTGGAGGATGGGCTGAAGATTGCGGACGAGCTGGGCTACCCTGTGGTTCTGCGCCCTGCCTATACCATGGGAGGCGCCGGCGGCGGTCTGGTGTACAACAAGGACGAGCTGCGGACGGTCTGCGCAAGAGGGCTGCAGGCTTCGCTGGTGGGACAGGTTCTGGTGGAGGAATCCATTCTGGGCTGGGAGGAGCTGGAGCTGGAAGTGGTTCGGGATGCAGAAGGGAACATGATTACGGTGTGTTTCATCGAGAACATTGATCCCTTGGGCGTCCATACGGGGGACTCTTTCTGCGCGGCCCCCATGCTTACCATCTCAAAGGAGCTGCAGGAGAGGCTGCAGGATCAGGCCTACCGCATTGTGGAATCCGTGCAGGTCATCGGCGGAACCAACGTACAGTTCGCCCATGATCCTGTCAGCGATAGGATCATTGTCATAGAGATCAATCCCAGAACCTCCCGCTCCTCCGCGCTGGCATCAAAGGCCACGGGATTTCCCATCGCGCTGGTCAGCGCCATGCTGGCGGCAGGACTGACCTTAAAGGACATTCCCTGCGGCAAGTACGGCACGCTGGATCAGTATGTGCCGGACGGAGATTATGTGGTGATAAAGTTTGCCCGCTGGGCCTTTGAGAAGTTTAAGGGCGTGGAGGATAGGCTGGGCACCCAGATGAGGGCCGTGGGCGAAGTCATGAGCATAGGGAAGAATTATAAGGAAGCCTTCCAGAAGGCCATACGTTCGCTGGAGACCGGGAGATACGGTTTGGGGCAGATCCCTAAGCTGGAGGAAAAATCCAAGGAGCTTCTGCTTCGGATGCTGGCTACTCCTTCCAGCGAGAGACATTTCATTATGTACGAGGCTCTGAAGAAGGGGGCCTCCGTGGAGGAGATTCAGGAGATTACCCATGTGAAGGCATGGTTCATCCGTCAGATGAAGGAGCTGGCGGAGGAGGAGCTGGCGATTCTGAAATGCAGAGGCGGCCTTCCTGAGGATGAGGCGCTGGTGCAGGCGAAGAAGGATGGATTTTCCGACAAGTACTTAAGTCTGCTGCTGGGCGTCTCCGAGGAGAAGGTGCGCAAGAGGCGTCAGGCTCTGGGAGCGGAAGAGGTCTGGGAGGGGGTTCATGTCAGCGGAACGCCGGACAGCGCCTATTATTACTCCACCTACAACGGAGAGGATAAAAACCCCGTGGGCACTGACAAGCCCAAGGTGATGATTCTGGGAGGGGGCCCCAACCGCATCGGACAGGGAATCGAATTTGATTATTGCTGCGTCCATGCTTCGCTGGCGCTGAAGAAGCTGGGCTTTGAGACCATCATCGTCAACTGTAATCCGGAGACGGTGTCCACGGATTACGATACCTCCGACAAACTGTATTTTGAGCCGCTGACTCTGGAGGATGTGCTCAGTATCTATAGGAAGGAAAAACCCGTGGGCGTCATTGCCCAGTTCGGGGGACAGACGCCGCTGAATCTGGCGTCTGAGCTGGAGAAAAACGGCGTGCGCATTCTGGGGACAGCGCCGGAGGTCATAGATCTGGCGGAGGACAGAGATCTGTTCCGGGCCATGATGGACAAGCTGGGGATTCCCATGCCCGAGTCGGGAATGGCCACCACGGTGGAGGAGGCGCTGGAAATCGCCCACCGCATCGGCTATCCCGTGATGGTGCGCCCCTCCTATGTGCTGGGGGGCCGGGGGATGGAGGTGGTGTATCAGGATGCCAGCCTTACCGATTATATGAGGGCTGCGGTGGGCGTGACGCCGGATCGGCCCATTTTGATCGACCGCTTCCTGAATCATGCTACCGAGTGCGAGGCGGACGCCATCAGCGACGGAACCCACGCCTTCGTGCCTGCGGTGATGGAGCATATCGAGCTGGCGGGAATTCATTCCGGTGACTCGGCCTGCATCATTCCCTCCCGGCATATCTCGGAGGAGAATGTGGCCACCATCAAGGAATATACCAGAAGGATTGCGGAGGAAATGCATGTGCGGGGCCTGATGAACATGCAGTACGCCATTGAGAACGACAAGGTGTATGTGCTGGAGGCCAATCCCAGAGCTTCCCGGACCGTGCCCTTGGTGTCCAAGGTGTGCGACATCCGCATGGTGCCCCTTGCCACGGAGATCATCACCGCCGACATCACCGGAAGGCCTTCCCCGGTGCCCGGCTTAAAGGAGCGGGATATTCCTTATTACGGCGTGAAGGAGGCGGTGTTCCCCTTCAACATGTTCCCGGAGGTGGATCCGATTCTGGGGCCCGAGATGCGCTCCACGGGGGAGGTGCTGGGGCTGTCATCTTCCGTGGGAGAGGCCTTTTTCAAGGCTCAGGAGGCCACCCAGACCAGACTCCCCTTAAGCGGCACGGTGCTGATCAGCGTGAACCGCAGGGACAAGGAGGAGGTGGTGGAGGTAGGCAGCGCCTTCCAGAAGGCGGGCTTTCAGATTCTTGCCACGGGCAGTACCTGCGCCGTGCTGCAGGAGGCGGGGATTCCTGCCAAGCTTGTGAAGAAGCTCTACGAGGGCAGGCCCAATCTGCTGGATCTGATCACTAACGGCGACGTGGACCTGATTATCAACTCTCCTGTGGGTGACGACAGTGAGTATGACGACAGCTATCTGCGGAAGGCGGCCATCAAGGCGAAGATTCCCTATATGACCACCATAGCCGCAGCCAAGGCAACGGTGGAGGGCATTCTCTACGTGCAGAAGGCGGGCAACGGCGAGGTTCACTCTCTGCAGAAGCTCCATGGGCTCATCGTGAACAGATAAGGAATTGAGTCAAGGGGCGGAACGGGAAAACGCAGACGAAAGACGGAGGAAAAATGCTATGGGCGTTGGCAAGAGCGGTATGGGGCCTTTGGACTATGCGAGAGCCGCATGCGATACTATGATGGGCAGGTTTGCGGCGGCGGAGCTGCCGCCTAAGGGGCATTTTCATTATCATCAGGGCGTCTTTTTGTCCGGGATGTATCGGACATACCTGCTTGTTAAGCGGCAGGGGCAGGAAGGGGCCGGGGAGAGGTATTTGGATTATATCAAAAAATGGGTGGACTCCGTGATAGACGAGAATGGGGAGATCCACTGGTATGATCCGGGGGAGTTGGACGACATTCAGCCGGGAATTCTGCTGTTTCCTCTGCTGGAGCGCACGGGAGATCCCAGATATAAGAAGAGCCTTGACACTCTGCTGGGCCATGTATGGAGTTTCAGGCGCAATGAGGCAGGGGGCTTTTGGCACAAGAACCGGTGTCCGAATCAGATGTGGCTGGACGGCCTGTATATGGCGGGGCCCGTCAGCGCAGAATACGGCCATCGGTTCGGGCGGCCGGAGTTTCTGGACTGTGCCGTAGAGCAGGCGCTGCTTATGCGGAAAATGACGGAGGATAAGAATACGGGACTGTGGTATCATGCATGGGACTGTTCCAAGGAGGCGGAATGGGCAGACCCGCAGACCGGGCTTGCGCCGGAGTTTTGGGGCAGATCCATAGGCTGGGTGCCGGTGGCGGTACTGGACGAGCTGGATTTCCTTCCCGAAGAACATCCCTTATACCCGGATATGTGTGCTTTGGTGCGTGACCTGCTGACGGCGGTCTGCCGGTGGCAGTCAAATGAGGGGCGCTGGTATCAGGTGGTGGACAAGGGACAGCAGGAGGGGAACTGGCTTGAGAATTCCTGCAGCTGTCTGTTTGTGGCAGCCATTTGCAAGGCGGTGCGCAAGGGTCTTCTGGATGAAAGCTATCTGGAAAAGGCGAGAGCCGGTTATGATGGGGTGATCCGGAGCCTGACATGGGAAGGGGAGGATCTCCAGATCGGGAATGTCTGCATCGGAACCGGAGTGGGCGATTATAGGCATTATTGCGCAAGGCCGGTGTCGGTGAACGATCTCCACGGTGTGGGGGCGTTCCTCATCATGTGTGCAGAGATGGGGCAGGAAACCTGATTTCATTCCCGCGCCGCAGCCCGGATACATCAAGGGCAATGCCTGCCTGCTGGTTGCCGGAGGCATTGCCCTGAAAGAGTCCAGAGACGGCAGGCTATTTGTAGTGCCGCTGGGACTTGGTGATCCGTTCCACGGCGTTGGTCTTTGTGAGCCAAGAGACGATTTCGTTGGCCTGAGCCTCGCTGATCTTCGATCCCAGTTTTACTTCCTTGATCTGTATTCTTCGATCCACGTCCACATAGAGCCGGGGAATGACAAAGTTTTTGGTGTCGATCTGGGGCTCATAGGAGTAGTGGAACATTCTGATCTCTCCCTCATGGGCGTATTCGGAGTCCTTAATCAGAAAACGGACTTCGTTCAGGCAGCCGGCCACGAAATTCTGGATCAGATTTGTCTCTCTCAGGCTGTCTGCGGCGGAGCCGTCCTTGGTGTCAGAGGGATCCCCTTCGTCCATGCGCCTTTCCAGATCATAGATGGTCTCCCAGATATTGTCCATGATTTCTAGAATCTGCAGGATGTTGCGGGTGGCATCGTCCGGCTGGCTGATCTGGTCGTATTTCCCCTCCTTGAGCAGCTCCAGAGTGCGCTCATCGAGATATTGGATCTTGTACAAGGGATAGTCCATGTCCGAATAGCTGGAGACGTCAGTCAGCTTGTCTCTGGACTTCCTGATGTCAAAAAAGTCATCGGAAAAGGTGATGGCGCAGCCTTTGGCATCATCCCCGTAGGGAACCCACATATAAATATCATTGATCTGCTCAGAGAAGCTGGTGACATAGATATTTTTGTTGATGGGGGCCAGAGAGTCGTTTCTGGAGTGCTGCCTGCCCAGATAGGGGAAATATCTTTTCATTCTTTCTCTCACAGACCCGTCCTGATTGTCCAGCCCCACACGCTTCTTCCCCGCCAGCTCCATCAGTTCTATGAAGCATTCACCTTCAAAGGAATCGTTCATGTAGACCGTGTTCCAGAGGCGCAGCTTTCCGGGAGCAGCCGGATTGTCTCCCAGAAGGAGCTTTAGGGTACTGAGTTTGGTGTAGTGTACGGGAATCAGAAACTCCTTGTCGGAGCCGTTGGTCTTGGGGGCGAACCGGCACAGATCCTTAATCCTTATAATCTGCTCGTAAAGACGGAACAGAGCCACCAGCAGGCGTCCCCGCTTTTTTGCCTCCAGTCTGCGGAACACATCGTCTTCCATGAAATGCAGGAACTGGCCGTAGCCTTCATCCTTCTCACTGAGCCGGATTCTTGCCAGTGATCGGTACATAGTATCTAGTCTATCGTCTCCATAATGCTGAGCCTTGTTCGCTTTTTCCATCTTTTCGATGAAGGAAGCGAATTTTGCGCAGGATTTGATGGGATAGGAGCCGGAAGAATATTTCAGCTTGTTTTCAATTCTATAAATCAGATCCGCCCTTTCTTCCGGGGAGAAGTCCGCCTCTTTTTGAAGGGCCTCGGTGGCAACGGATACCCAGCCTGCGTGGGCGTAGACGTCAGATGCATCGTAGAGCTGGGCCTGCTCGAAATGCATCAGGGCCTGCCGGATATTTTGCTTCCAGGCTATTGACCGGCGGCTCAGCAGCTGATGGTAATATCCCAGATGTCTGTTGGCAGTGGAGTTGCATTTTTCTTCTGTGTAAACAAGGTTCAGGATACGTCCCGCCTCATCCAGAAGCCGGGAATCGTCCTGACAGCTGGCCAGATGAAGCAGGCATTCTCCCAGATTGTTGTATATTTTCATTTTGTTCATATGGATCAGCCTATGAGGCAGTTTCTCATAGCGGGACAGAATGGCCTCGTAGCAATCCCTTGCGCTCTCGTAGTCCCCCAGATTCATGAAGCACCAGCCCTCATTGATTTCCGCCAGCAGATCTCCCGGCGGAAGATCCTCCAGACGCAGGGGTTGTGCCAGACTGAAGTTGCTGTCCTCCTCGTTTTTTGCCAGACAGTAGCTGTCCGGTTTGGTACACTCTTCCTGAATTTTTTTGTAGAACATCTTTGCATCGTGGAACTTGCCCTGCCGAAGCAGATTGTCGGCAATATTATAATAGGCCTTTAAGCCAATGGTGCCCTTGGATATGCGGGATGCCTTTTTATAGAGGTCAATGAGTTTTTTCTGAGAGTCTTCCAGCTCTCCCTCGGCCTGAAGAAGAAGCCCCTGCAGAAGGCAGACTTCGTGGTCGTTGGGATTGCCCTTCAGCATGTCCTGAAGCTCCTGCCTGAGAGCGTCTTTGTCTGATGAATTATCGTACATTTGGCATTTTATGCTGTGAAGTCTGGCAAAACGGTTTCCTCTTTTGCCCAGATCAGTAAATATATCCTGATATTTTTGGCGGAAATAGACAGAATTCATTCTGTCGGAGACAGGTATCCCTTTTTCGCGGGCATAATCCCAGAAACTGGTCATTACCCCTTGCTTTCGCAGACATATGCCCAGATTGTTGGCGGCGTCTATATTGTCCGGATCTTTTTTCAGAATGGCCACACAGATATCCTGAGCGATGTCGTAGTCCCGGCTTTTCTGGTAGGCTATGCCCAGCTGAACCAAAGTCTCTACCAGATATCCGTCGTAGATCGAGAAGGTTCCGTTCAGCCTCTGGGTCATGTCTACGGGCAACTGGGCATTGGCGATATAGCGGTCCAGCTGGGGGTTGATGGATATGTGGTCGGGATGAAGCCTTGCGAGCTGAACCAGCAGGTGCAGGAAACAGAGCTTCGCTTCCCTCAGCCGGTACAGATGCCGCAGAGTGGAGCCCAGCTGTATGTTGGCTTCCAGCCATATATGGGTCTGCCAGAGAGTCAGGCGGTGGTTTGCACTGCCCTCGATGGTTCGCCTGATTTCGGAGAATTCGTCCAGTGCCCTTAGATAGTCGCTTCTTTGATTGTGCCGGGCTGTGGCGCAGAAATATTTGCCAAGGTGCAGCTGAAGCATAAGGTTGAGAAAATCGGCTTTTCCGGGTTCATATTCCTGCTCAAGGAGGATGCAGGCTTGCTGGTACTGCCCCTGAGGATCCAGAAAGTGCTCTCCCCGGTACTGGCCCTCCCGCAGAAGGAGGTGGCTTTTGGTGAGATGCGCCATTTTCCGCAGACCATCGCTCTTTTGATAGGAATTCCAGTTCTTTTCCAGAATCTCCAGATTATTTGTGAAGTTGTTCAGACTTTTCGTGAAGCTGTCCAGACCTTCCGGGATGCCTTTTTGGATTTTGTCCGAAGGAGCAGTCTGAGGGCTGTTTATGCTGCCCGCATCGTTTGCCCTTGCCGAGAGACTGTCCTTGAAGCGGTTGTCAAAATCCGCGTTGGCCATGTCGTACAGATTCTTCAGTTCTACATATTCCTTGTCGCAGTTCGTTATCCAACCTCTGAAGTAGTCCTTGTAGTTCTCCATGAGAATTTCCCCTTCCCTTTTGTAATATATATCACAAAACATGACATGATAGTAATCATATCACAAACGAAGATAAAAATCCAGTGTTTTTTGCGGATCATAGAAAAAGGAGATCCTATGAACGGAGTCTCCGACGGGCAGGCAGGGGACAAGGGAGGCAGGTGCTTTTCTGGCAAAGAATGTCTTGAAGAGAGGGAAGAATCATGGTATGCTGTATGTGTCACAAAGGGTTCTCTGCAGAGAAAGCATGTGAGAGGGCAGTGACGGAAAGATAGGATGAGGGTCATGATAATGCAGCGATCTGCGTAGGGCAGGTCGCTGAGATTTTATAAGGAGATAGGAGGAAGAGGGCATGAAGGCAGTAGTTGCTATAGACTCTTTCAAAGGAAGTCTTACTTCCATGGAGGCGGGACAAGCTGCCATGGAGGGGATCCTCAGGGCGGATTCTGCTGCGGATGTGGCGGTGCGTCCTCTGGCGGACGGCGGAGAGGGCACCGTGGAGGCGCTGGTGCAGGGCATGGGGGGCAGGTTGCAGACCGTGGAGGTCATGGGACCCTTGGGCAGGCCGGTGGTATGTCAGTATGGTATTGTGAGAGAGAGCGACACGGCTGTGATTGAGATGTCCGGCGCGGCAGGCATAACTTTGGTGCCTGCAAAAGAGCGCAATCCCATGAACACCACTTCTTATGGGGTGGGAGAAGTGATCAAGGACGCGGCGGTCAGAGGCTGCCGCCGCTTTGTCATAGGCATAGGGGGAAGCGCCACCAACGACGGAGGTCTGGGTATGCTTCAGGCGTTGGGGTTTGGATGTCTGGACCATGAGGGCAGGCCGGTGGAGCTGGGGGCGAAAGGGCTGGAGAGGCTGGCGGCCATCACCGTGGACAATGTGCTTCCTGAACTTGCGGACTGCCGGTTCCGCATCGCCTGCGATGTGACGAATCCTCTGTGCGGGAGCTTGGGCGCCAGCGCGGTGTATGGGCCTCAGAAGGGTGCGACTCCGGAGATGGTTCGCAGGATGGATCTATGGCTGGAGCGGTATGCCGCACTGGCGTGCAAGTCCTTTCCCAGAGCGGACGCCGCCTATCCCGGAACAGGAGCCGCGGGAGGTCTGGGCTTTGCGTTTCTTGCCTTTACCGATGCGGTTTTGGAATCCGGCGTCCGGATCGTGCTGGAGGAGACGGCTCTGGAAGATTATGTGAAGGACGCGGATGTGGTGGTGACCGGAGAGGGACGTCTGGACGGGCAGACGGCTATGGGGAAGGCCCCCGTGGGCGTGGCGAGGCTGGCAAAAAAGCACGGGAAGCCCGTGATTGCTTTTTCCGGCTGCGTGACCGCGGATGCGGCGGAGTGCAATAAGCAGGGAATAGACGCCTTTTTCCCTATCCTTCGCAGCGTTGTCACGCTGGAGGAAGCCATGAGGCCCGAGAATGCGAAGGCCAATATGGCGGATGCCGTGGAGCAGGCCTTCCGGCTTTGGAGGCTGTGAGCATAAAGGTCTATTCCGAAAGGGGCTGCATGATGCTGTGGAATTGGGTGGGATCAGCCGGCTGATATGCAAAAACGGAAGAACTGCATATTATAATAAAAACAGTTATAGTGTCAAGGAACAATGAATTATGAAACGATGCGTTCCGTTGGAGCCCGCTGCAGAAGCCGTCTGCAATCAGAGCTCTGTGCCTCCGTTGATTTTTCAGCTGCCGCCTGAGCAGGGCAGGAGGGCGCTGGAGGAAATGCAGGATACACCGGTATATAAATATCCCGCCGATGTATCCTCGGTTTGTGTCAATACCGGGATATGGGGGAGTATTCCGGTATATTTTATTGCGCCCAAAGGTGCAAAAATCAGAAATATCATATTCTATATTCACGGTGCAGGCTGGGTATTTGGCAGCTTTCATACACATGAAAAGCTGGTCAGGGAGCTTTCGGCAAGGACAGATTCATTGATCGTATTCCCCGAATACAGCCGGTCTCCGGAAGCCAAATACCCCACAGCCATAGAGCAGTGTTATTTTGTCCTTTCCCATATAAGGGAAATCATAGGGGATTGCTTTTCGGCGGCAAAGGGGACTGCGCTCACAGTGGCAGGTGACAGTGTTGGCGGTAACATGGCAATCGCTATGGTTCTGATGTCAGCCATGGGGCAGGGGTCCCGTATCCAAAAGCTGTTGTTATATTATCCGGTAACCAATGCTTGCTTTGACACAGCCAGCTACCGCGAATTCGCAGAGGACTATTATCTATATAGGGAAGGGATGCAATGGTTTTGGAGACAATATACAGCCTCTATGGCGGATAGGAACCGGATAACCGCGTCCCCCCTTCGGGCGGATATAGACTGTCTGAGGTGTTTCCCTCCCACGATGATCATAAACGGTCAGGCGGATGTCCTGCGCAGTGAAGGGGAGGCCTTCGGTGAAAGGCTGCGATGTGCAGGCGTGGAGGTGACGGCGCTGCGGGTGCAGGGGACCATCCATGATTTTGTGATGCTGAATGCGTTGGATCAGACGAATGCCTGCCGCACTGCTATGGATGCTTCAACCCAGTGGGTGAACCGTCTGCATTGAAATCCGGAAAGGAAAAAGTGAAAAGAGAAATTCGGGAGAAGGGTCTAGGCAGACATATGTTCGTGTGATAGAATAGAATCATCAGGAAAGCGGACAGTTCCCGATAAGGCATCGGCTGCTTGTGAGGGACATTTGCAGAGAAATGGCGGGGAAGCTTAAGATGGCGAATTTGCTGGAGAATTTGAATGAGAGACAGATAGAGGCGGTACTGGAGACAGAAGGATACGTCAGGGTGATCGCCGGAGCCGGCAGCGGAAAAACGAAGCTGCTGGTGAGCCGATATGCCTATCTGGTGCAGGACTATGGAATCGATTCGGGAAACATTTTATGCGTGACCTTCACCAACAAGGCGGCAGGAGAGATGAAAAGAAGGATCCGGGGGCTGATTGGGGAGGGGAATGATGTAAGCCTGATATGCACCTATCACGGGTTCTGCAACAAGCTGCTGCGGGAGAATCCCGAGAAGCTGTTTCTCAACAAGCAATTTCAGATCATCGATTCCCACCAGCAGAAGGGCATGTTGGAGGAGATATACCAGAAGCATGAGCTGAAGCTTGACTACGCCGCTTTTGAGACCATGCTCAGAAAGATCGGGCGGGCGAAGAAGGACATGGAGTATGTGAGGAAGATGTGCGATCCTAAGCCTTGCCGGATCATGAGCAAAATAGAGGATCAGGACGATCAAATTATAGAGGAGTTTCTGCAGAGGCAGAAAGCAACCTATTCTCTGGATTTCCACGACCTTATCGCCTTCGCCATCTATCTGCTGGAGACGGACTCTCAGGTGAGGCAGAAGTGGCAGAGCAGGCTGAACTATATCATGGTGGACGAGTTTCAGGACAGCTCTTCCGTGGAGATGCGGCTGGTAGAGATCTTGTCCGGAATGTATCGAAATCTCATGATTGTGGGGGATCCGGATCAGAATATTTATGAATGGAGAGGATCCGACGTAAAGCTGCTGGTGGACTTCGACAAGCAGCACGAGCCTACAAAGACCATTATCTTGAATCAGAACTATAGATCCACGCCCCAGATTCTCCAGTGCGCAAACGCCTTGATAGAAAAAAATCAGGTGCGCCTGAAGAAGGATCTGTTTACAAGGAATCCCGAGGGCGCTCCCGTGGTTCATTATCATTCCAGAAACGAGACGGAGGAGATGGATCAGGTCATTGACAATATCAGGCGCTTGCGGGAGAAGGAGGGCTTTCGGTATTCGGATTTTGCGATTATCTATAGAGCCAGCTTTCTGTCCCGGGTGATGGAGAAGAAGCTGGTGGAGAAGAATGTCCCCTATGAGATATTCGGGGGAGTCCGCTTTTATCAGAGAGCTGTGATTCTGGATGTTCTGGCATATCTGAAGCTGATTGCCTACGGCGATGACAACGCATTTCTGCGGGTGGTTAATCTGCCCCGCAGGAGATTCGGCAGAGGGAAAGTGAACCGGCTGGAGGAGCTGCGGGAGCAGGAGAAGAAAGGGAGCTTTTATCAGGAAAGTCTGTTGGATCTGACAGAGGAGGAAGCGGACGGGAAGGCAAAGACTCTTTTTGCAACGCTGTCGGAGCATTTGGGAGACAGGGAATTTGCCGGCAGCGATGCGGGGCCGTTTGTCCGTTTCATGGAGGATATGCGCAGCGGTTATAGGGACATGCGGATATCTGATATAGTCAATAGGGTGATGGAGGGCTCAGGGTACGAGAATTATATCCGGAGTCTGGGGGATGAGGAAAGGCTGGACAACCTTGCGGAATTCAAGCGTATCGCAAATGAATTCGAGCGGGAGTTCGGGGAGGACTTAAGTCTGGAGGAATTTCTGCAGCAGATCGCCCTTCAGGCGGGGGAGGATAGGGATGAGTCCAAGGACGCCGTGAAACTGATGACGATCCATTCCTCCAAGGGTCTGGAATTTCCGGTGGTGTTTATTCTTGGCTTTACGGAGGGAGTGTTTCCCTCTGCGAAGACGCTGGGGGACAGAAAGATGCTGGGGCTGGAGGAGGAGCGGAGACTGTGCTACGTGGCCATCACCCGGGCGGAGAGATATCTGTATCTGATGGATTCGGAGGGAATGTCGGAAAACGGAATCAAAAAACTGGCTTCCCGCTTTCTGGAGGAGATCGGGGAAAAGAATTACGTCAGAATAGGTAAAATATCGGAAGAGCTGCGGCAGGAAAGCAAAAGATACGCGGAGAAGCTGAACCTTGAGCTGCTTCTGGAGCCGGCGGGGAGCAGGAAGGTGGGAGACGTGGTGGAGCATCATGTCTTTGGAGCCGGCGTCATTGAGGCCATAGACGCCAAGCGAGGGAGCTATTCCGTGAAGTTTGAGAAGCTGCCTCATCCGAGAAACATATCCAGCAGTTATTTTGGAAAAAAGCATGAGGATATCCTGCTTAAAAATCCGATAAGCCAGACGCAGGCTGCCCAAGCTCATCCAGAGGATGCAGGGGCGCGTGGTTCGTGGGATCCAAAGGGCAGGGGCAGCAGCCGTGATGCAAAAGGGCAGCCGGGATCGGAGGAGCCGGACGGCGGGGCAGGGCCGGTTTCGGGAGGAACGGAAGGGCAACCGAAAGCCTTGGAGGATACAGCGGAGGAATCAGGGCCGGTTTCGGGAGATTGGGAGGCTCCTCTGGAGATAGAAATGATTGAAAAGGATGTATCTGACGGAGAGAGAGAGGAAGAGGGGACATTTGCAGTATCAGCCGCTTTTGAGTCTGAACTGAAAGAGAAGAGTGAAGAAGAAAAGGAGAGGGAAGAGAAGGCCGCCCGTCTGAGGGCTTGGAAGGAGAACAGTCCCAATTTATGGAAGAGGTCGGAGGTTCCCCATTTTGGGTGGAGCTGCGTGGGAGTGGAGGATCTGGGTTCCCCTTCGGGAATCTGTGAGATGTGCGGATATCAGATCATTCGATATGCCCATCAAATGGAGCATCCCAGCTACCCCAGCTTGTCTGTAGGATGCAAATGCGCAGGCAAAATGGAGGGTGACGTTAGTGAGGCCAAGCGCCGGGAAGCGGATTTCAAGAATCGGCAGTCCAGACGGATGAATTTCTTCAAGCGCCAGTGGAAGCGTTCAAAGAAGGGAAACGAATATCTGAAGATTGATGGTCATGTGGTGGTTATTTATCACGATGATAGAGGAAAGGGGAGCTGGAGGTATTCTTTGGACAATGAATTCTGCAGGACGGTCTATGCTGATAGGGAGAGAGCTGTGGCAGGAGTGTTTGAAGCGCTGGAGGGGCTGAGGGCGAAAGGCTGAGATCAGCGGGCTTATTTTTGATAATTTCATAGACTTGATATAATGGGTATGTTATAATCCAGAGATAGAAGGTGGAATTCGGTGTCAGGTTTTCATGCGTTGCTTTGCGGCAGAGAAGGTTGTTTATTATGTTGGGAGGGACAAGCTATGGATAATGAACAGCTGATGCAAGCCCTATCGGGCCTGCTGGATGAAAAGCTACAACCGATAAAAGATCGTCTGGGCAAGATCGAGGGCCGTCTGGGCAAGATCGAGGGCCGTCTGGACAAGATCGAAGGTCGTCTGGACAAGGTCGAAGGCCATATGGGCAAGATGGAAGGTCGTCTGAATGTAGTCGAGGTGCTTCAGAGGCGAACTACAAAAAAGCTGGATGATCTGCGTTTGGACATGATGGTGTTCCAGAGAAATGTTCGGCAGGACATTCACGATCTTGGGGATCAGATGGAGACTGTGGTGGAAATACTCAAGATAAACGAAATACTTCCTAGATAGGAGTATGGGGCGGCTGTACCGGTATTTCCCAAAGACTATGTTCCGCGGGAAATATCGGTCGGCTTCGGAAGTTCGATTTTAAACTAATTCATATTCTGTCGTGATTTCTTTTGTTCTGCTGTGCTAATCTGAAGACCGGAGATTATACAATTCTGTCCGGATAGGCCCACAATCAATGGAGAAACTTCAAAAGCTGCTTTCGGGGAACTGGAAGCCGGTGAGGAGGACTTTTCTTTGAGGAAAGGCGGCAGTAGATTCAGAGCGGATGCAGGAAGATGTGAGGAGTGGATGAAGGAGCTTAAAAAGCTGGAAGAATTAAAGGGGCCGAGAATTTCCGGCGGTGTGGATACAGTGGGGTGGGGAGAGTGGGAAGTCTGGCATCCGGTGCTTGCAGAGGTAGGCAGGCTTGCAAAGAGGGGGCGCAATGCTGTCGTGGCCATTGACGGGCGGTGCGGAAGCGGCAAGACCGGATTGGCAAGGCTGCTTGAAAGCCTCTTTTTGTGTAATGTGCTGCATATGGATGATTTCTATCTTCCGCTTCATCTGCGTCCGGAAAACTGGCAGGAGATACCGGGAGGCAATATGGATTTTGAGCGATTGCGGCGTGAGATATTGCTTCCGCTTGGGGAGGGGAGAGGGGTTTTGTATCGCCCCTATTGCTGTGCAAGGGGGGAGATGGGAGAGGGAGTACGGCTGGAACCGAGACCGTTGACGATTGTGGAAGGGAGCTATTCTCAACATCCGTCAATGGGGGTAATTTATGATCTTACGGTATTTCTTACATGCTCCGATGAAATACAGCGGCGGCGCCTGCAGATTCGGGAGGGAGAGGGCTTTGCGGCCTTTGAGCAGCAGTGGATTCCTTTGGAAGAAAACTATTTTCGTATTTTTGCAGTGGAAAGTAAAAGTTCGCTTCAGGTGGATACAAGCAGCTTGACGGACACAAGGAACATATAAAAAATAGATTTAAACAACAGTTGCATTTAAATAAATTTTAAAATACCTATCTTGTGGGGCTGGGAGGTTCATGTATGAAAAAGACAGCGACTAAGAAACAGATTCAGAATCTTGTGACGGCGGCTATGCTCATGGGAGTGGGTATTGTGCTGCCTATTTTTACGGGGCAGATTCCTCAGATCGGTAATATGCTGCTTCCCATGCACTTGCCGGTGCTGATTTGCGGCTTGATCTGCGGATGGCAGTATGGAGGCATTATCGGCTTCTTGTTGCCTCTGTTGCGCTATATGCTTTTCTCTGCTCCGCCCATGCCCAACGGCATCGCAATGGCCTTTGAGCTGGCGGCCTACGGGGCCATTGCAGGATTTCTGTACAATCGCTCCAAATGGCAGTGTATTGTGTCCCTATATCGCTCTCTTCTGATCGCCATGATCGGCGGACGTGTCGTGTGGGGAGCAGTGCGGGTGCTGATGCTGGGCATGGGAGGAAGCTCGTTCTCATGGCAGATGTTCATGGCGGGGGCATTCCTGAACGCCATTCCCGGCATTATCCTGCAGCTGGTGTTCATCCCGGCCCTCATGGTGGCTCTGAACAGAACCGGGCTGGTGCCCTTTCACCGGGCGCAGAATGCCAAGGGAGAGGCGGAGGGAGCCTGAGCATCCTCCTGACGGATTACAGACATGCCTCTGACGGATGCTGAATAGGAGATGTAAGACAAGAAGCAGCATTCCATGACAGATTATAGACTGGAATTAGGAGAAAGAGCATATGTGGGCATTGATTTTTGCATCCTTGATTATCGGGATGATCGTGGGGGTCATCTATCTGTCCAGCAGATTCGCAAAATTTTTCTTTCTGCGTAAGCTTCTGGGAAAGAGCAGGATCCTCCGTTTTGTGGCAGGCCTTTTCATCGTGGGACTGCTGGCCTTAGGAATAGGGGCCCTTCTGGGAGTCATCAATGCGGCCATTGCCGTTTTGCACCTGATGGCGGTGTGGCTTCTGTGTGACGGGGTCAGCAGGCTGACGGAGTGGAAGCGGGGCAGGAAATTTTCTAAGTATTACGCAGGGATTTTTGCATTAGGGATCACAGCCGTATATCTGGCCTGCGGCTGGTATCTGGCGAACCATGTATGGCGCACCGAATATGAACTGGAGACGGACAAGCCGGTGGGAACCCTGCGCATCGTTCAATTTGCGGATTCTCATGTGGGAAGCACATTTGACGGAGAGGGATTTCTGAAACTGGTGGAGGCTATGCAGGCGGAGAACCCGGATCTGGTGGTGATCACGGGTGATTATGTGGATGATGACACCTCAAGAGAGGATATGGTTGCCGCATGCAGGGCTTTGGGCACGCTGAAAACTACATATGGAGTCTATTATGTGTTCGGGAACCATGACAAGGGGTATTACGCTCCGGAGTACCGGGGGTATGATGGAAGAGACCTGATTGCGGAGCTGGAGAAAAACAATGTGCATGTGCTGCAGGATCAGGTAGTGCCGCTGGGGGAGGAGTTCTATCTTATCGGCAGAAAGGACCGCTCAGAAGACCAGCGGGGAACTCCCAGAGCAACTATGGAGGAGCTGACGGCAGGACTGGACCCGGATAGGTACAGCATTGTTTTGGACCATCAGCCCAGTGACTTTGACGCACAGGCGGCATCCGGCGTGGATCTGGTGCTGTGCGGCCACACCCATGGCGGACAGCTGTTTCCGTTTCACCGTATGGGACAGTGGACAGGGATAGACGACAAAAGCTATGGGCTGGAGAGGCGGGACGCCACCAGCTTTATCGTCACATCCGGCATTTCCGACTGGGCAATCCAGTTCAAGACCGGATGTAAGTCGGAATATGTGGTGGTGGATATATCCCAAGCTTCCGGCGAATGAAGTTTCGGAGGAGGGAGACGATGTGGTGGCCACGCCTATCTGGGACAGCGATGCTGACGGAAATCCGGATAAGTGAAATATGCGGTTGACCGGTGGGGACCATATCAGAGCGGAAAGGAAAGGGAGATGTTCTGGAAAAAGCAGGGTAAGCCTGAAAAGCAGCTTGACTATGACAGAGAGAACTGGCGGCCGGTGCTGAAATGCAGTATCTGCAACGGTGAGCGTGTGGCGGGCTTCAAGAATATCCGTACCGGCGAATTCAAGGAGGAGAGTTTCATCCGCAGCGACGAGGAGCTGGAGGCTTTTAAGCGCAGGTACGGCATCTCGGAGATGAAGAAGGAATATTAAGGGGGGAAGGGCCGATGTATAGGGAATTGTGCCGGAAGTGCGCAGGGGGCTTGAGTTTGTGAGCAGATGTTCTATGAACATTTATATGGCTGAAGAGAGGCGCTGAGAGCGCGTTAAGTTGGTTCGGGCACATGTGAACAAGCGGTAGTGCGACGGCATGGCAGTAGGGCAGGATGCCATGCCCGCCTCAAGGGGCGGAAAGGTACGGTCATGAAATTTCTACATATCTCAGATCTGCATATCGGAAAGCGCATCAATGAATTTTCTATGCTGGAGGATCAGAAATATATTCTGGACAAAATAATTACCATAGCGGAGCGGGAGCAGGCGGAGGGAGTTCTTCTGGCGGGGGACATCTATGACAAGACTGTGCCCTCCGCCGAGGCGGTGCAGGTTTTCGACCGTTTTCTCACGGGATTGGCGAAGCGGAAGATAAAGGTCTTTGCTGTCAGCGGAAATCATGACTCCCCTGAGAGGATCGCCTTTGGTGCGGAGCTGATGAAGGGAAAGGGAGTCTATCTGTCCCCGGTATATGACGGCAGGGTGGCCAAGGTGGCGCTGGAAGACACCTATGGAAAGCTCTATGTCCATCTGCTCCCCTTTGTGAAGCCTGCCACGGTTCGTCACGGTCTGGAGGTCCAGCAAACCCTGCAGCAGGAGAGATCCAATGGGGCGGAATCGTCCCTGCAGCGGGAGAGATCCAATGGGACGGAACCGTCCGTACCACCGGAGGGCGGCAGCGCAGCGGAACCGTCCAAGCTGCCGGAGAGCTATAACGAGGCGGTCAGGGCAGTGGTGGAGCGCATGGAGGTGGACGCGGACCAGCGCAATATTCTGGTGGCTCACCAGTTCGTCACCGGCGCGTCCCGCTGCGAGTCGGAGGAGACAGCGGTGGGAGGATTAGACAATGTGGACGCGGATCTTTTCGATGCTTTTGACTATGTGGCGCTGGGCCATATTCACAGCCCCCAGCATGTGGGCAGGGATACCCTTCGCTACTGCGGCACGCCTCTGAAATACTCCTTTTCGGAGGCGGAGCAGGAAAAAAGCGTCACCGTGGTGGAGCTGCGGGAGAAGGGAGAGGTGGAGCTTAGGCAGATTCCTCTGACGCCCCTGCGGGATATGCGAAGGATCAGGGGAACCTATATGGAGGTAATGGACAGAAACTTTTATCAAGGCACCAATAGGGAGGACTATGTACAAATCACTCTGACGGATGAGGAGGATGTGCCGGATGGATTACAGAGGCTGCGCAAGGTTTATCCGAATCTTATGAGGCTGGTCTATGACAATGCCCGGACGCGGCAGAGCCGTGAGGTGGGGGCAGCGGAGGAACTGGAGAGGAAGTCGGAGCTGGAATTGTTTTCGGATTTTTACGTGCTTCAGAACAATCAGACTATGAGTGCCAAACAGACGGAGCTGGTGCGGCAGCTGATTCAGGAGAGCATGGGATGTACCTGATTTTTAAGCCAAGGAAATTGCTTTTCCCCTGACGGGGAGGAGGGGAGCGGCTATGAGGCCATTAAAGTTAACCATCAGCGCCTTCGGACCCTATGCGGAGGAGGCTGTGATCGATTTTGAACAGTTCGGCGGAAGGGGGCTTTACCTGATCACGGGGGATACCGGAGCGGGAAAGACCACGATCTTCGATGCTATCGCATATGCGCTGTACGGGGAGGCCAGCGGGGGTGTGCGCAGGGCGGAGATGTTCCGCAGCAAGTATGCCAAGGAGGATACACCCACCTATGTGAAGTACGCTTTTGAATACTGCGGAAAGAAATATGTGGTAAAGCGAAATCCGGAGTATCAGCGCCCCAAGGGACGGGGGGTAGGATATACCACCCAGAAGGCGGATGCGGAGCTGATTTATCCGGACGGCAGATCTCCCGTGACAAAGGCCAAGGAGGTCACCAGAGCCGTGACGGAGCTGATCGGTCTGGACCGCAGGCAGTTTTCCCAGATAGCCATGATAGCTCAGGGAGACTTCCAAAAGCTTCTTTTTGCCGGAACGGAGGAGCGCAGCGATATCTTCCGGCAGATATTCGGCACGGGACTGTATCAGAGACTTCAGGAGCGGCTGAAGGAGAAGGTCAGCCAGCAGGGAGACCTCTATGATGATCTGAAGAAAAGCATCGGTCAGTACATGGACAATGTGGCCATTGAGGAAGGGCAGGAGCTTTCTTCGGCCAAGTTCAGGCTGAGAGAGCTTAAGGGAAGCGGCTTTGACGGCAGAGTGGGAGAGTGGCTGGCGCTGTTGGAGACTGCCTGCCGGGAGGATCAGGAAGATCTGGAGGAAGCGGACAAGGCCATGGGGAAGCTGGATCAAAAGATTGGGGAGGAGGATCAGCTGATCGGGAATATCCGCCGGACTTTAGAGCAGCTGAGGGCACTGGAGGAGAATCGGCGGCAGAGAGAGGAACTGCAGGAGGAATTGGGGCAGACGGAGCAGTCCCTGAAGGATGCCAAGGAGAGAAGCGGACAGTGCCAGCAGCTGGGGGAGGAAATCCAGAAGGGTCTGAGGGCGTTGGAGCAGTTTGACAAGCTGGAGGAACAGCGCAGGGAACAGAGGAGGATTCAGGCGCAGCTTGAGGATATGGAAAGGCAAAAGACCGGACTGGCAGAGCGCAGACGCAGTCTGGAGGAGACTTTGGAAAAAGAGAGGGAGAGCCTTAAGTCCCTTGCCGGAATAGGAGAGGAACGGGAACGCTTGGAGGGCGGCAGGCGGACCAGAGAAGAGCAAAAGAGGGTCCTGCATCGGTACAATACGGAGTTTGGGGAGGACATCCGAAAACACCGTGAAATGGAGCAGCACATAGAAAAATGCAGTGGGGAAGAGGAGACTCTTTTGCGGGAGACAGCCCGGATCAAGGGGCGGATGGAAGCCTTGGAGGGAAGGGACACCATGCTTTCCGGGGTGGAGAACGCGTGGAGGAGGCTGAGAGAGCAGCAGAGGCTGCTGGAGAGAGCCAGACGGGAGCAGGAGGAGACGGACAAAAAGGCCGTGGAACTCTCGGAGACTCTGGCAGTCCTGCGCTCTCGTGAGGAAGCCTTGCAGGCTGAGACCGAGGGACGCAAAAAGGAGCAGGAGAGGCGAAAGGATGCCAGAGAGGAAGAGGTATCCTGCAGACATAGGCTGGAGGAAGAGGAGCGAAAAAGGGAACAGCTGCAGGATCAGGCAGAAGGGCTGAAGGCTTCCCAAGAGCTTGTGGAGACTTTGGAGAAGGAATATGTGGAGGCGAGGGGAAGGGCTGAGAATTGTGCCGGTGGTCTGCAGGAGTTCAAGAAGCGATGGGATCAGGTGAAAGATGCGGAAGTTGAGCTTGTCTTTCTTCAGCAGAAGAAAAAGGAGCTTGAAAATAGGCAGGAGCTGTTGGAAGGAATCGTTCAGGAGCAGGGGGCTCTTGAGGAGCTGGAGGAAAAGCTGCTGACGGCCCAGAGAGGCTACAAGGATGCCGAAGAGAGGCGGCGGGAGCTGCATGGCGCATACGGGGATATGGAAGGGCGGTTTCTGACCGCTCAGGCCGGGCTTTTGGCAAGAGATTTGCAGGAGGGGGAGCCTTGCCCCGTCTGCGGCTCAAAGCATCATCCGCTTCCTGCCAGAGCGCTGGAGACCGTGCCGGACAAGGGGGATCTGGAGCAGCTGAAGAAAAAGCTTTCCCTTGCGGAAGCGGATGCGGCCCGGCGCAGCGCCGATGCAGGTCATCTGGCGGAACGGCTGTCAGAGCAGCGAAAGACGGTGACGGAAGCGGCGAAAAGGCTGTTTTGGGATTACGGAGGAGAATCTGAGGATCTGCGGCGGAGGGCAGCGGAAGAGACCGCAAGGCTGCGGCAGGAATTTTCCGGGGCGGAGGAGGCTATTAATAAGGCCGTTCAGGAGTGTGGGGAGAAGAAAGAACTGGACAGTCTGATCAAGAATCAGGAGACTCGGCAAAAGGAGCTGGATGAAAAGCTGCAGGATGCCAGACGGGAATGGAGCGCGGCGGGGGGACAGCTGGAGGAGAGAAAGAGGCAGCTGGACAGATTCATTCTGGAGCTTGGGCTTACACGGGAACCGGACGAGGACTGGCAGGAGAAGCAGGAGAGGGCTTTCAAATGTCTGCAGGCTGGATGCGATCAGTGGCGGAGCCGATTGGAACTGGCGGAGAAGGAGAGGAGACTGCTGGAGGAGCTGGAGGCTGCCGCAGCCAGAGGGGAAGAGGAAAGAAACAGGCTGGCTGGGGAGATCGCAGAAAAGAGTGAGCAGGCAGCCGGCCTGCGGGGCATTATGGAGACTGCGGGAAGGCAGCTGGAAAGAGAGGCAAAAAAGGCACAGGATATGCTCAAGGAGGCTTGGGAGCTGACGGGAAAGGGCACCCTGCAGGGGGCGGTGAACTGCCCGGCAGAGTGCTTGGAGGCGCAGGATAAAGAAGCAGAGTCTGTCTTGGGGGCTTTGGCCCGGTGTCTGGAAGCGCTTGCGGCAACGGGCCTTACGCTCAGAGGGGAGGCTGAAGAAAGACGGCGTCTGGAGGCGGATGGGAAACAAAAGGAACAGGAGCTGGCGGCCGCACAAGAGCAGAAAAGGGAGTCAGAGAAGCTTCTGGAGGGCATCAGGGGCAGGCTTTTGGAGAGAGCCAGACTGCTTTTCGAGAGTCTTTGGGAGGTTTCCGATCTTTTGGAGAAGATGCCCGATTGGGAAAAAGAGAATGGGCGGCAGTGGATATCTGTCCTAAAGAAGGAGGACTGGCAGCAGTGGACGGCCATTCTTGAGAACGAGAGCGTTTTGCTGGAGGCCGCTGCCTTGGGGGAGGCAGCAGTGGCGGCAGAGCTTGCTTTTTTGGATAGGGCGCTGCATGACAGCGACGGGAGGATGCAGGAAAAACGGCGTCTGGAGAAGCTGGTACCGGAAAGGGAAAGCTGCCTCGGAGGACTTGACAAGGATGTCCGCAGGCTGGAGACGGAGCTGGCCGCAAAAACAGCGGAAAACGTTGGCCAAAAGCAAAGAATCGCCGCCATGGAAGATGAGCTCAACTTCAGCAATAGAGACGAGATAGAGGAGAGGGTAATTGATCTGCGGCGGTGCAAATCGGAACTGGAGGATGGTCTGGTAAAGGCGCAGCAGGCTTGGCAGGACTGTCATACAAGAGATGAGAGGCTTGCCGCCGCAATCCATACGCTGGAGCAGCAGCTTGGGGCTGCCGGCGAAGCGGGATCCGTCAGCGAGGAGGAGGTTCTGGCCAGAAAAGAAAAATGGCAGCAGGAGAGGAGGGAACTGAACGGGAGACGGGACAAAAAAAACGCCGCCTTTACAAGCAATCAGGAGATCCTGCGCAGAGTTCGGGAACGGTATGCGGATATAGCCGAAGTGGAGGGAGAATATGTCTGGATGAAGGCGCTTTCGGACACGGCCAACGGAAAGCTTTCCGGGAAACGCAAGATCGAGCTGGAGACCTATATTCAGATGACGTATTTTGACAGAATCATAAGGAGGGCGAACCTGCGGCTTCTGGAGATGAGCGGAGGGCAGTATGAGCTTGCAAGAGAAGAAGAGGGGGATAACCAGAAGAAGACGGGACTGGGGCTTAGTGTCATAGACCATTATAATGGAAGCTGCCGCAGCGTGAAGACTTTGTCGGGAGGAGAGTCTTTTCAGGCCTCGCTGGCGCTGGCTCTGGGACTGGCGGATGAGATACAGTCCTATGCAGGGGGGATTCGGATGGACTCCATGTTCGTGGACGAGGGATTCGGCTCGCTGGACGAGGAGGCTCTGGCGCAGGCCATGAAGACGCTGCTGCTCCTTACTGAGGGGAATAGGCTGGTTGGGATCATATCCCATGTCCCGGAGCTGAAGGAGAAGATAGACAAGAGAATCATCGTCACAAAGGAGCGGGGAAAGGACGGCGTGGGCAGCAGGGTCAGACTGTCTATCTGACACTTCGGGAGGACATAGACTTGAAAGGCGTATCGGAAAAGACGCGACTGGTGAAGAGGTGATTGCGGCTGCAAGACTGGCGAATGGAGAAGACTTTGCAATGAAAATAGCCTATTGACAAAATTCATATGAAAGGGTATACTTGAGAATAAGTTAGCGGTTACTAACACCAGTAACCGCTTTTATAAAAGACGGAGGTTAGTAATTACTAACCATTTCCTGTATATGAAATGAGGAACTGTATTATGATGATTAATAAAAAACTGATTGGGATGGTCAGTGAAAGTAAAAAATATGTGGCGGGGAATGTGGCGGCGCAATGGTGTTCCCTAACAGCCAATATTGGGATAATGACGGCAGTAGCAGGTCTGCTGGAATCCCTTTTTCTGGAAGCAGCAGATATAAACAGTATTTTTGCCACTGCAGCACTAGCGGCTGCCGCGGTTTTTATCCGTTTCGTATGTACAGTGCTTTCAAGCCGTATGGGATATCTCTCATCGAAATCGGTCAAGAGAACGTTACGTGGAAAAATTTATAGGAAACTTCTGCAGCTTGGCGTTTCCTATAGGGAACAGATTCAGACCTCCGAAGTAGTACAGGTGGCAGTAGAGGGAGTGGAGCAGCTGGAAACATATTTCGGCGCCTATCTGCCTCAGTTCTTTTATGCCGTGCTTGCGCCGCTTACTCTGTTTGCCTATTTGTGTTTTATCAATGTGCCGTCCGCCCTTGTACTGCTTGTCTGCGTGCCTCTGATACCTATATCCATCGCGGCTGTGCAGACATGGGCGAAAAAACTGCTGTCAAAATACTGGGGGCAGTATACGGCGCTGGGAGATACTTTTCTGGAGAACCTGCAGGGGCTTACGACGCTGAAAATTTACCAGTCTGACAGTTTTAAAAATGAGGAAATGAACCGCGAGGCTGAAAAATTCCGTAAGATTACCATGAAAGTGTTGGGTATGCAGCTGAATTCGATTACGATTATGGATCTGGTGGCATACGGAGGCGCCGCGCTTGGCGTGGTTATGTCTGCCATACAGCTTCGGGCAGGGAATGTCTCTCTTTCCGGCAGTCTTTTGATTATACTGGTTTCAGCAGACTTCTTTATCCCCATGCGGCAGCTGGGCAGCTTCTTTCATGTAGCAATGAACGGTATGGCGGCAAGCGAAAAGATTTTTCGTCTGCTTGATCTGCCGGAACAAGAAGTTAGAACAGAAACATTTCCGGTGGATTGTTCTATTGTCTGCGCTGATCTGCACTTTTCATATGGGGGAAAGGGCAGGGAAGATTCAGGCCAAAGTCTGACAGATACAGAAAGAGAAGAAATTCTGCGAGGGATTCATATGGATATCCCGATGGGGAGTTTTGTTTCCATTGTGGGAGAGAGTGGATGCGGAAAGTCCACCGTGGCTGCGATCCTCATGGGGAGGAATCAGGGATATTTCGGTTCGGTGAAGATTGGCGGCAGAGAGTTGAAGGAGATACAGGAAAACGATCTGACGAAAAACATTACTTATGTCAGCCATCAGAGTTACTTATTTAAAGGTACTGTCCGGGATAATCTCTATATGGGAAAGCCGGATGCGTCTGAAAGGCAGCTGTGGACAGTCTTGGAACGTGTAAAGCTGGCCGACTTCCTGAGGGCTGATAAGGGGCTGGACACGCCTCTTCTGGAATGTGCCTCGAATTTTTCCGGCGGCCAGCGCCAGAGGCTTGCGCTTGCGAGGGCATTGCTCCATGACAGTCCTATCTATATTTTTGATGAAGCCACTTCTAATATTGATATGGAGAGCGAGAATAATATTATGCAGGAAATTCATAAGCTTGCCGGAAGCAAGACAGTGATATTGATTTCGCATCGTCTGGCAAATGTGACAGTCTCGGACAATATTTATGTTATGGAGCGGGGAGAAATTGTGGAAAGCGGATGTCATGGGGAGCTGCTGGCGAAGGGCGGCGTTTATGCAGGGCTCTGGAACACGCAGCAGTATCTTGAAAATTATGGAGGAAGAAACCAGAGGGCATCCATGTATGGACATCCTGCTAATGTAGAGGGCCAAAGAAGAAAGGACGGTGCAGAGACATGAAAAGACGGAGCGGTTTTACAGTCGTGGGAAGGCTGATAGGCCTTGTGCGCCCTCTGGCCGGTTTTATGGCTCTTGCGGTCATTATGGGGCTGGTCGGACATTTATGTGCCTCTTTTATCACGATTTTGGGTGGGTATGCAGTGCTTGGCCTATTGGGTCTTGATACAGTCTTCCGATTGGAAGCCATATTTGCGTGTGTGCTTATATTTGCCGTACTACGGGCAGTCTTAAGGTATGCAGAGCAATCCTGCAACCATTTTATTGCATTTAAGCTTCTGGCCCTTATCCGGGATAAGGTATTTAGGGCATTGCGCCGGCTTGCCCCTGCAAAGCTGGAGGGCAGGGACAAGGGGGATTTGATTTCCGTTATTACCTCGGATATCGAATTGCTGGAAGTGTTCTATGCGCATACGATATCGCCGGTGGCGATTGCGTTTCTGTATACAGTGATTCTGTGTCTGTTTATCGGTTCTTTCCACCCTTTGCTTGGAATTCTGGCGCTTTTTGCATATCTGGCGGTAGGGGTTGCGATTCCGCTGGTCACATCCGGATTTAGCGGGAAGGCCGGGCTTCAATTCCGCACCGGGTCAGGGGAATTAAGCGGGTTTGTGCTTGACAGCCTGCGAGGGCTTTCCGAGACGCTGCAATATGGACAGGGGGAGAAACGCCTTGTGCAGATGGGGGAAAAGACAGCTGCCCTTTCGGAAATAGAAAGCCGGATGAAGCGTACTGCAGGAAGGAATATGGCAGCTACAAATACCCTGATCCTTGGGTCTGGCCTTGCGATGCTGTTTTTGGCGGCAGCGTTATATCAAGAGGGGGCCATAGATTTTGCAGGTGCGCTGATTCCGACAGTCGCCCTATTCTCATCTTTTGGGCCGGCCGTGGCGCTGGCAAATTTGGGCAGCGCGCTGCAGAATACCTTTGCGGCGGGAAACCGTGTGCTGGATATTCTGGAAGAAACTCCTGCCGTGCGTGAGGCGGCAGGAGAAGGGGAAATTGTGTTTGAAGGCGCTTCTGCTGAAAATGTCAGATTTTCTTATGGGGAGGAAACGATTCTTGGCCGGGTATCCCTGCAGATACCCGAAGGGAAAACCGTCGGGATCATCGGAAAAAGCGGCAGCGGGAAATCTACGCTCTTAAAGCTGTTCATGCGATTCTGGGATGCTGACGAAGGGGAAATCAAGGTTTCGGGCAGGGACATCCGCAGGATAGATACGTCGAATCTGAGAGATATGGAAAGCTTTATGACACAAGAAACGCATCTGTTCCATGACAGCATAAGGAATAACCTGCGGATTGCCAAACTGGATGCATCGGAGAAGGAAATTGAGGAAGCATGCCAAAAGGCCGCCATCCATGACTTTATTATGGGGCTGCCGAGGGGGTACGATACGCCGGTAGGGGAGTTGGGAGATACGCTTTCCGGAGGGGAAAGGCAGAGGATTGGGCTTGCAAGGGCATTCCTGCATGATGCGCCCTTCCTGCTTCTGGATGAGCCGACCAGCAATCTTGATAGCTTAAACGAAGCTGTCATACTGAAATCTCTGTGCGAAGGGCAGAACGGGAAAACGGTTGTATTGGTTTCGCATAGGCCGTCCACCATGCGGATTGCTGACATTGTCTATTGCTGTGAGAAACAAACCATACAGCCGTGCCTGCACGGATATTTGGCGACTGCCGCAAGAGCCGAAGACGCGCTAGGGACTTGGGAAGTAGAAAGTTTGTCGCAGACAGGAGGGATGAGTTGACGCATAAGGATATCAATGCAAAACGGGAAAGGGAAAAGGCGATGGTGTCGGAGATGATCGCGCTATACTGCAGGAAAAGGCATGGAAGTAAAAAAGGACTTTGCAGTGAATGTGCGGTTCTTGACGCTTATGCAAGAGCAAAGAGCGAAAGATGCCCGTTTATGGAGACCAAAACATTTTGCTCCAACTGTAAGATTCACTGCTATAAACCGGAAATGAGGGAAAAGATTCGTGCAGTCATGCGGTTTTCGGGTCCGAGGATGATGTTCCGTCATCCGGTGATGGCAGTGCGCCATGTGCTGGAAGTGAAAAAAGAAAAAAGACGATTGGAGATGTGTGATGAAGTTTAAAAAATTTTTATACGTTATACTGGGATGTTTCGGCGTTGCAATGGGAGCCTTGGGCGTAGTTCTCCCCCTGCTGCCGGCTTTTCCTTTCCTTCTTCTTGCAGCATTCTGCTTTGCACGGAGTTCAAACAAGCTGCATAGCTGGTTTACCGGGACAAAACTGTATAAGAATAATCTGGAAAGCTATGTGAACGGCAGGGGCATGACACGGAAAACGAAGGTCAAGATCATGGTTATGGTGACGGCGCTGATGTCGATTGGATTCATTATGATGGATCAGGTTCCGATAGGGAGGTTTGTGCTTGCCGGTGTGTGGATGTTCCATATTCTTTATTTTATATTTGGCGTCAAGACTAAAGGCAAGCAGTGCTAAGCGTGTATTAATGTGTATATAAAAAGCCGTACTGGAAATTGGCTGGTATTTCAAAGGCGTTGGGATTTCAGGCTTAACGCCTTTTATGGCTTTAATAACGATAGGATGCATTTTTTCATGGCCTCATAGCTTTGAGGGCTGATGTCATGTTCCATTTTACAGGCATCGGTAGCGGCAATTTCAGGATCTACGCCTAGATGAACCAGCCAGTCTGTCAGCAAATTGTGGCATTCATAGACTTTTTCTGCAATTTCTTTCCCTGCTTCTGTCAGACTGATATATCCGTCGCTAGATACGGTAATGTAGCTTCGGTTCTTGAGGTTTTTCATTGCGACACTTACGCTGGGTTTTGAAAAATCAAGTTCGTTAGCTACATCTATAGAGCGCACGGCAGATAATCGCCTGCTCAGAATCAAAATAGTTTCTAAATAATCTTCGAGAGATTCCTCTGATCTGTGTTGAATATATCCCATAATTTTTCTCCTCAAACTGATTTATAGTCGTATTTTAACACTTAGGTAAATGCATTTCAAGGTTTTTGCTTACAAGGTACAGATCTGGGAGTTGGAGTTTTCTGTTCAACGGAATCGGTTTGATTTGCCCGCTGGGGGAATTCCCACTTTTGTCCTTGCTGGTTTACGGCTTTTGGGCTATAATAGACATGATGGGACAGCCCTTGGGGAAGAAGACAGCCCAAGGGCTGTTATGATGTAAAGGAGCCCGCAGAAGCGGGCGGACGGGAGCGGGAATGGAAGAGGTCATGGAATCGATCTACAATGATAAAATGCAGTTTGCAGTGCTGATAGATGCGGACAATATCAGCTCAAAATACGCGGTCACCATATTCGAGGAGCTGGAGAAATATGGTCTTACCAGCTATAGGCGCATCTATGGCAACTGGTCCAAGAGCAACGGCTGGTCGGAGGGAGTGCTGCTGGAGCATTCCATCATGCCCGTGCAGCAGTTCTCCTATACGACGGGAAAAAACGCCACGGACATGGCCATGGTGATTGATGCTATGGACATCCTCTACAAGAATAAGGTGCAGGGTTTCTGTCTGGTTACCAGCGACAGCGACTTTACCAGACTGGCCATGCGGCTTAGGGAGGAGAACATGTTCGTGCTGGGCATGGGGGAGTCCAAGACGCCTCTGGCCCTCACACGGGCCTGCAACAAGTTCATCCACCTGAATCTGGTGGCGGAGCAGAATATAGGAGAGAGCATATCTCTGGGAGATAGGGTTGTCTCGGGAGACCGGACATCCGCAGGGGAGAAAACTTACGGGGAAGGAAAGCCTGCCAGAGGAAGCTGGGAGGGCGCCGAGGCGGAGGAGTACGTGACCTCCATCTCCGAGGTGCGGCAGGGGATTCTGACGCTGATCAACGACAACGGCGGGCAGGTGGATCTGGCCCAGCTGGGGAATCGGCTGAACGACAAGTTCACGGACTTCGATGTCCGCAACTATGGATACTCGAAGCTGAGCACCATGATCGATCAGGAGCTGCCTGATCTGAACATCAAAAAGATCAGCAGCCAGTATTATGTGGAGAGGCGGTCCATGCTCACCAAGGAGGAGCTGGAGCAGGAGATCTGCCTTATGATCGAAAAAAACGGCGGTATGGTGGAGAACCTTGCCAGCCTCAATGACGAGCTGCACAAAAAATACAAGCAGCTGGATTTCAAGCAATTCGGCTACAGCAGGATATCCAGCTTCCTGCGCAGTCTGAAGTCGGTTACGGTGCATGAGAACGAGGTGTTTCTGAAGGGGAAGGGCGGCAGATAGCATCCTATTTGGATGGGAGAGAAATGAATTACGGACGGGACAGAAGGCATGGATTTCAATCTATTTGACTATATGCGAAGCAACAATATGGAGAAGGAAGCCCCTCTGGCTGCCAGAATGCGTCCTAGAACGCTGGAGGAGGTGGCGGGTCAGGAGCATATCGTGGGACAGGACAAGCTGCTCTATCGCGCCATCAAGGCGGATAAGATCAGCTCGGTGATCTTTTACGGGCCTCCCGGCACGGGAAAGACCACCCTTGCCAGAGTGATTGCCAATACCACCAGCGCGGAATTCACCCAGATCAACGCCACCGTGGCCGGAAAAAAGGACATGGAGGACGTAGTGGGAAAGGCAAAAGAGCTGCAGGGGATGTATGGAAGGCGGACGATTCTCTTTATAGACGAGATACATCGCTTCAACAAGGCCCAGCAGGACTATTTGCTGCCTTTTGTGGAGGACGGGACGGTGGTTCTCATCGGAGCCACCACGGAGAATCCCTATTTCGAGGTCAACGGCGCGCTGCTGTCCCGCTCCATAATCTTTGAGCTGAAGCCCGTTCCTCCGGAGACGGTGCGGGAGCTTATCAAAAAGGCTGTCTATGATGTGGACAGGGGCATGGGAGCCTATGACGCCTCCATCGATGAGGATGCGCTGGATTTTCTGGCGGATGTCTCCGGCGGGGATGTGAGGCATGCCCTGAACGCTGTGGAGCTGGGAGTCATGAGTACCGGACGCAGCGAGGACGGCAGGATTCATATCACGCTCCAAGTGGCTCAGGAGTGCATCCAGAGGAAGGCGGTTCGCTACGACAAGACGGGTGACAACCATTACGATACAATTTCCGCCTTCATCAAGAGTATGAGAGGTTCTGATCCGGATGCGGCGGTCTATTATCTGGCGAGGATGCTCTATGCCGGAGAGAGTGCGGCTTTCATTGCCAGAAGGATTATGATATGCGCTGCGGAGGATGTGGGGAATGCGGATCCGCAGGCGCTGGTGGTGGCTGCCAGCGCCTCTCTTGCGGTGGAGCGGATCGGGATGCCGGAGGCCCAGATCATATTGTCTCAGGCAGCGGCCTACGTGGCCTGCGCTCCAAAGAGCAACGCCGGGTGTCAGGCTATCTTTCAGGCGATGGAGGCAGTGCGGGAGACGGGGAGCCTGCCGATTCCCGCCCATCTTCAGGACGCTCATTATAAGGGAGCTGCAAAGCTGGGACGGGGGACGGGGTATAAATATGCCCATGACTATCCCAATCATTATGTCAGGCAGCAGTATCTGCCCTATGAGCTGAACGGAAGAGAGTTCTACAAGCCTACGGGGAACGGCTATGAGGTGAAGATACGGGAACATATGAGAAGGCTCAGGGAGGAGGCAGAATCCTGACCTTGGGAAAACCGACCTTAGGAAAAAGCTCCGGATGCCCATTGATATATGGGCATCCGGAGCTTTTTGTCAATCGTCTTCAGAAGAGCTGCTCCACCAGATATTGATAGATGTTCTGATTCTTTTCCTGCCAGTTGTCACAGACAGTCATAGCCATGGCCTCCGTGGGGACGGAAAGCTTGATGTCCGCCAGAGGCACGCCTTTTTCCGTCACTGTCAGATGTGCCTGATATTCTCCTACGGCCGGGAGGTAACAGTAATCACCGAGGACGGAGACTTCACTGCGGAGGCGGAAATTGTTTTCCCGGAAATAAGTGTCCACATCCTCCTTGATCCCATGATGGATGCGGTTCTGGAAGAAGCGCAGGGTCTCCCGTCCCTCCGGCGTGATGGAGAGATGCGTGCGGTTGCGGATGGTCTCGGAGGAGACGAGCCGCGCCTCCGTCAGCTCGCTGATGACCTGCTGCAGGGTCAGGTAGTCCGTATATTCCTTCTGCAGGATGAAGTCGCTCACCTGCGCATTGGTGATGGGAAAGGTGATGCGGCTCAGAATATAAAGTACAATTAACTTATAGAGGGTCAGCGTATCCTCCAGCATTCACTATCATCCCTTTCTTTTTTCGTCCGGCCTATCTGTCATGCCATATTTCTGCACCATGTTATTTTCGCTTGGCGGTGCCGTTTTCACCGCGCTGCGCCATTCTTATCGCGCTGCGCCATTCTTATCGCGCTGCGCCATTCTTATCGCGCTGCGCTATTCTTTTTATTCAGATATGGGATTTCACGGCCTGAGCAACCAGTTCTGCCACTCTGGGGTCGAAGGCTTCCGGCATGATGTTGTCTTCGCTTAGATCTTCCTCTGAAACAAGACCGGCTATGGCTTCCGCGGCAGCAAGCTTCATCTCCTCCGTGATCTGGGTGGCACGCCCCTCCAGTGCACCCTTGAAGATACCGGGGAAGGCCACCACATTGTTCACCTGATTGGGAAAATCGCTGCGGCCGGTGCCGATTACCCGCGCTCCGGCTGCCTTGGCGGCGTCGGGCATGATTTCGGGAACGGGGTTAGCCATGGCGAAAAGTATGGCGTCATGATTCATGGAAGCCACCATTTCAGGGGTCACGATGTTCGGCGCGGACACTCCCACAAAGATATCTGCACCCTTGAGGGCGTCTGCCAGTGTGCCGGTTTCGCCCGCTAGGTTGGTGACCTCTGTCATCTTCTGCTGCATCCAATTGAGGCCCTCTGAGGATTTGGAGATGATGCCGAGTTTATCGCATAGAAGGATATGGGGAAAGCCGTAGGTCAGAAGGAGCTTTGTGATGGCTATTCCTGCGCTGCCTGCGCCGTTCACCACGACCCGGCAGTTTTCTTTCTGCTTGCGGACTACCTTCAGCGCATTGATGATGCCTGCCAGCACCACGATGGCAGTGCCGTGCTGGTCGTCATGGAAGACTGGGATGTCCAGAAGTTCTTTCAGGCGCTCTTCGATCTCGAAGCATCTGGGAGCGCTGATGTCCTCCAGATTGATGCCGCCGAATCCGGGGGCGAGCCAGGTGACAGCCTTGATGATTTCTTCCGTGTCTTGTGTGTTCAGGCAGATGGGCACGGCGTTCACGCCGCCGAATTCCTTGAAGAGCACAGCCTTTCCTTCCATGACGGGCATGGCTGCATAGGGGCCGATATTGCCCAGTCCAAGTACGGCACTTCCGTCGGAGACTACGGCCACGGTGTTGGCCTTCATGGTGTATTTGTAGGCGGCTTCCTTGTCCTTAGCGATTACCTTGCAGGGTTCCGCCACCCCGGGCGTATAGGTCAATGTCAGGTCTTCCCGGGATTTTACGGGGGATTTGGAGACGGTTTCCAGTTTTCCGTTCCATTGCTCATGCATTTTCAACGCTTTTTCGTTGGTGGTCATCTTGCTACCTCTCTTATTCTTTTTATAGGCTATCTGTATCATATAATAGTTTTGGACAGTTCGCAAGAAGGAATGAGCAGGGTTTTTGGAATTTAGAATCAGGACGTAAAAGCCAAGCGGGAATCGAAATGGGATGGAAAATTGGGACTTCCTATTTTTAGGGAAATGTATTATAATGGAAAAAAGTAAACGTTGCTTATTCATGAAATCAGGAAAGTATGTCTATCACGGAATCTGGTTAGAACCCCATTTCATTCTTGTGTGCAATGAGCCGAGTGCCGTGCCGGAGCCTGGCGGAGAGGCGGCTTGCGCATTTTGGCGGATACCGCAAGGGATTTTTGCGCCCGGCTGTACGAGAGGGCTGTTGACTGTTTTAGATGCTTTCAAAATCAGGAGGAGTATATGAGAGAAAAGTATGAATCATTGGCGCTTGTGCAGCTGAAGGAGCTTGCCAAGGTGCGGGGGCTGAAGGGTACGTCTTCCATGAAGAAGGCGGATCTGGTGGAAGCCATGCTTGCCGAGGACGAGAGGGTGAAGCAGAAGGAAAGCCTTGAGAAGGAGGCAGAGAATCCTCAGAATGCCGAGCCGGCCCCGGAACAGAGCGCGCCCCGCAAGAAGACTGTGGTGACAAATACCAGAGCCGCTGCTCCCCGCCAGCGTGAGAGGATGGACAGAAATCAAAACGGAACAGCCAATGGCAATAGGCGCAGGACGGAGAGAAGGGAAGTGGCGGCGGATGGCAGCGGCGGTTTTGCATCCCAGAGTTCCCGCCCGGAAGGGGGCGGATCTTCGGGGCATCAGTCCTCCCGCCCGGAAGGGAGCGGAGCTTCGGCGCATCAGTCCTCCCGCCCGGAAGGGGGCAGCTCTCCGTCGGCCCAGAGTTCCCGCCCGGAAGGGAGCGGATCTTCGGTGCCTCAGACTTCCCGCCCGGAAGGGGGGAACGTTTCCGCGTCTCAGGTTTCTCGCCCGGAGGGCGGCAGCGCTTCGGCATCTTTGACTTCCCGCCCGGAAGGAGGAAGCATTTCCGCATCTCAGGTCTCCCGCCCGGAAGGGGGCAGCGTTTCGGCCTCCCAGACTTCCCGCCCGGAGGGAAGCGGCGCTTTGGCAGCTCAGTCGATCCGCCCGGACGCCGCTCAGGCCCAGCGTACCGGACGCACCAACGAGGTGTATGACGAGAAATCATATCCCAAGGAGCTTGACAGCGGGGAGGAGGCAAGCGGTATTCTGGAGGTCATGCCGGACGGATACGGCTTTATCCGCTGTGCCAATTATATGCCGGGTGAGAATGATGTATATGTGGCGCCCAGCCAGATTCGGCGCTTCGGACTAAAGACAGGGGATATTCTGCGGGGAAATAAGCGCGTCAAGACCCAGCAGGAGAAGTTCAGCGCGCTATTGTTCATCCGCACCATCAACGGATACACGGTGGAGGAGGCGGCAAAGCGCAAGGCCTTCGAGGACATGACGCCGATTTTCCCCGACCAGCGGATTCGGCTGGAGACGCCCGGCTGCAGCATAGCCATGAGAGCCATGGATCTGGTGAGCCCAGTGGGCAAGGGACAGAGAGGCATGATCGTATCGCCTCCTAAGGCGGGAAAGACCACTCTGCTGAAGGAGGTGGCAAAGTCCATCCTGCGCACCAATCCTCACATGCATATGCTGATACTTCTGATTGACGAGCGCCCTGAGGAAGTGACGGACATCAAGGAAGCCATCAGCGGATCCAATGTGGAAGTGATCTATTCCACCTTCGACGAACTGCCGGAGCATCACAAGAGGGTTTCGGAGATGGTGATCGAGCGTGCCAAGCGTCTGGTGGAGCATAAGAAGGAGGTGGTGATCCTGCTGGACAGCATCACCCGTCTGGCCAGAGCGTATAATCTGGTGGTGCCTCCCAGCGGACGAACTCTTTCCGGCGGTCTGGACCCGGCGGCTCTCCATATGCCCAAAAGATTTTTCGGTGCGGCCAGAAATATGCGGGAGGGCGGCAGTCTGACCATTCTGGCCACGGCTCTGGTGGACACGGGCAGCAAGATGGATGATGTGATATATGAGGAATTCAAAGGTACGGGCAACATGGAGCTGATTCTGGACAGAAAGCTGTCGGAAAAGCGCATTTTCCCCGCCATCGACCTTGCCAAGTCCGGTACTAGAAGGGAGGATCTGCTGCTTAACCCTGAGGAGCTGGACGCCATCAACATCATGCGCAAGGCTTTGAACGGACTGAAGGCGGACGAGGCCGCGGACCGCATTCTGGAGCAGTTTACCAAAACCAGAAACAACAATGATTTTGTACAGATGGTAAAAAGAAACAAATTTATTTAAAATAATGCTTGCAACCAGATTGTCCATATGCTACAATAATAACGCTGTTTGTGGTTCCATAAGCAGTGCGGATATGAGAACGACAAATGATGCTCCATTATTATAGAGAGGTGAACAAGATGAAGGAAGGAATCCATCCCCAGTACTATCAGGCAACTGTGACCTGCAACTGTGGCAACACTTTTGTGACCGGTTCTACGAAGCCTGAAATCCACGTGGAGGTATGCTCCAAGTGCCATCCATTCTACACCGGCCAGCAGAAGACAGCCAGAGCCGATGGACGCATTGAGAAGTTCAATAAGAAATATGGCGTTAAATAGGAATGCAAAAAGGTTGAGGTGCTTGTATCTCAACCTTTTTCGCTCTTTCATGTATATTGGCCGGCAGCCGGGACTTGCAGAGTATATTTAGGGCATGTCCGTCCGGCTGCCGCATTGTTGACGGAGGAGTTTATGGCTAGGAAGAGGAAGAAATGCTATTCCGGTATCGGCGGTCAGGCTGTGCTGGAAGGAATTATGATGAAAAATGACGATAGATATGCTGTCTCTGTCAGAAGGCCTGACGGCGGGATTTCCGTGGAACCCGGCAACTATCAGGGGATTCCGGGAATGGGCGCAGTCAAGAGGATTCCTTTTGTGAGGGGAATTTTTAACTTTGTGGATTCTCTGGTATTGGGAACCAGATGCCTGAATTTCTCCGCGTCCATGTATGATGATGACGGAGAGGAGAGGAACGGCACGGGGGAGAAGCTGATGACGACTCTTGTAACCGTTTTTGCCGTGGTGATGGCTCTGGGAATCTTCATTGTGCTGCCTTACTATCTGGCGTCCATCATTGGCAGACAGCTGCGAAACGCATCTCTGCTGGCTATCATTGAGGGAGCCATCCGCATCGCGGTTTTCATCGGCTATGTGCTTTCTATCAGCCTTATGAAAGACATACGCCGGCTGTACCGTTATCACGGCGCAGAGCACAAATGCATCAATTGTATCGAGAGAGGGAAGCCGCTGACGGTGAGGAACGTGATGCGCAGTTCCAGACTTCACAGAAGATGCGGAACCAGCTTTATTTTTTTCGTGCTGTTCGTCAGCATAGTGCTTTTCTTTTTTATCCGGGTGGAGAATCCTTTCCAGAGAGCGGCGCTGCGGATTCTGCTGATGCCGGTGGTGGCGGGGATTTCCTACGAGATTATCCGGTTGGCCGGGCGTTTCGACAATATTTTCGTGCGGATCATTTCCGCTCCGGGTATGCTTGTGCAGCGTTTGACTACAAAGGAGCCTGATGCGAGCATGGCGGAAGTGGCGATTGCGGCTGTGGAGGCTGTATTTGACTGGAAGAAGTTTCTGCAGGAGAATTTCGGCTATGAGCCGGAGGAAAATCAGGAGAGCAGTCAGGAAGAATAGCCGGGACGATGGAAAGGTTCGGACATATGATATATAAAGAGCTTTATATGCTGGGGAGGACGGTTCTGGAGAAGGCGGGCGTGCCGGAGGCGGAATTGAACGCAAGGCTGCTGTTGGAGCAGGTCTGTGGCACGAAACGCAGTGATCTGTTGGCCCACGGTGATAGGATCGTTGGGCCTGAAGAGCAAAAGGCCTATGAAGGGCTGCTTGAGATGCGCGGCCGGCGGATTCCTCTGCAGCACCTGACGGGGATGCAGAACTTCATGGGGCTGGATTTTCTTGTGGATGAGAATGTGCTGATCCCCAGACAAGATACGGAGATTTTGGTGGAGGAGGTGCTGAAGAACCTCCATGACGGAATGCGGGTGCTGGATATGTGTACCGGATCGGGATGTATCCTGATCAGCCTGCTGCACTTTTCCAACAATTGTCAGGGCGTGGGCGCGGATATTTCCGAAGAAGCGCTGGCGGTAGCGAAAAAGAATGCCGCAAGGCTGCTGAAGTCCGGAGGCTGCGATGCGTGCTGTGGGGAGGATGGCTTTGGAAGAATTGACTTTCTCCGCAGTGACTTATTCGGGCAGGTTCAGGGAAAATTCGACATCATTGTATCCAATCCGCCCTATGTGCGCAGCGGCGACATTCCCGGCCTGATGCCGGAGGTGCGTGAGCATGAACCGCTGCAGGCGTTGGACGGCGGCGGGGACGGTCTGGTTTTTTATAGAAGGATTCTGGAGGAGGGCAGGAAGCATCTCTTCGGCGGGGGAATGCTTTTCTTTGAGATAGGGCATGACCAGAGTCATGAGGTCAGTTGTCTGATGGAGGAGGCTGGCTTTTTAGAGGTAGACATTGTGAAGGATTATGCAGGATTGGACAGAGTGGTTTACGGGACTTTTAGCCACGGGCCGCATTAGGCGCAGGCTTTTGAATAATGCGGTTGAATGATGCCGTGGATATAGGTGAGAATAGACAGAGAACGCAAGACAGGGAAAGAAGGCCGAAGGACTTGGACGGCGGAATGCGAGGATGGATATGTTTGACAGATTAGAGGATTTGCTCACGCGTTTTGAGGAGATACTGGGGGAGCTTCATGAGCCCACGGTGACTAACAATCAGGAGCGTTTCCGCAAGCTGATGAAGGAGCAGAGCGATCTGACCCCCATTGTGGAGGCATATAAGGAATACAAAAAGTGCAGACAGGACATCGAGGACTCTCTGGCCATGCTGGAGGAGGAAAATGATGAAGAGATGCGGGAGATGATCAAGGAGACTCTGGCAGAGAGCAGGAAGCGCACGGAGGAGCTGGAACAGGAGCTGAAGATTCTGCTTCTGCCGAAGGATCCCAATGATGAAAAGAATGTGATTGTGGAGATCCGGGCAGGTGCGGGAGGAGACGAGGCGGCGCTGTTTGGAGCGGAAATCTACCGTATGTATGTGCATTATGCGGAAGACCAGCGGTGGAAGGTGGAGACCTTGAATGCAGACGAGACGGGTATCGGGGGCATGAAGGAGGTACAGTTCATGATCACCGGAAAGGGTGCCTATTCCCGCATGAAATATGAGAGCGGCGTGCATCGGGTACAGCGGGTGCCGGAGACGGAGAGCGGCGGACGCATTCATACATCTACTATCAGTGTGGCGGTGATGCCTGAGGTAGATGAGGATATAGACATTGTGATCGATGAAAAGGATATCCGCATTGACGTGATGAGAGCGTCCGGGAACGGCGGCCAGTGCGTCAATACCACGGACTCGGCGGTGCGTCTCACCCATTATCCCACGGGGATCGTGGTGTACAGCCAGACTGAGAAATCCCAGCTGCAGAATAGGGACAAGGCATTTGCTTTGCTGAAGGCCAAGCTTTACGATATGGAACAGCAGCAGAGGCATGATGCGGAGGCGGAGCTGCGCCGGAGCCAGATCGGCACAGGGGATCGTTCCGAAAAGATACGAACCTACAATTTCCCGCAGGGGAGAGTCACGGATCACCGTATCGGCCTCACTTTATACAAGCTGGACAAGGTGATGAACGGTGATATCGGAGAGATACTTGACGCCTGCATTGCAGCGGACCAAGCAGCCAAGCTGATAAAGATGGGGGAAAATTAGAAGCTGCCTGCCCTCTTGAACATTTGTTCTGGACATGGTATAATGTCAATGGACAACACACTGCCGTTTCCGACCGGCAGCATTGGGGGACGAGATGGAGGATAAGGAAAACCGGAGGGATGCATTCGAGATTTTTGAAGAGATTTTTGCCGAGGAGGAGCAGTCGGCCCGTTCCCGGCAGGAGGGGCGCGGATCCATGTCCGCGCCTTTGGATGATGGTCAGTTTTACGAGATAGAATATGATTCTGCCCCTTTTCCGGGGGTGGGCAAATTCGTGCTGAAATCCAGCAAGATTCAGACGCCTCCCAGAGACGAGATTCGGGCGAAATTCGACCGGATGCGGGACATTGCCAGAGAGAATCGTTTTCTGTATTTCAACAGTTCAAAATTCTATGACAAAAGAGTCCGGCAGGAAAACGCCGGAATATTTTGCCTGCAGGGCGATTTCATGGCGGATTTCGAGGACGACTATGAGAAATCACAGCCCTATTCTGCATACTATCCCAGTTATCAGACTATGGGCTACGAACAGCTCAGGACATATTTCACATGGAGGACGCAGGTGCGGCAGGGGAACATCGAGGGAACCTCGCTGTCCTATGCGTTTTTGTATATTTATGAGCTGATCAATCTGATTGGGATGAAAAGCCCGGAGGAAGGATCGGAGCTGCTGCTGCTGTTTTGGGACGCCTATCGGCAGTTTGACCGAAGCATCGATAAGTACATGCCGGGCTGGCTGAAGGACTTTTATATTTACTATGAACTGGAGGGGACATTTCAGGAATTTGTAGAAAAAAATAAGCTGGAGGAGTGGTATCCTGATCTGACGAATCCTCAGGAGGGGTTCGACTTATTATGCTCTATTTCAAAATATGACCTGCGAAGCTCCGCTTTTTATGGGGAGGGCAATGAGGAATTGGTCAGAAGCTGCTTCGACAGCACTATGGAGAGGCTGGAGCATATATTTGGGGAAGCGGGAATAGAGCTTGAGGAGCTTGTGTTCCAGCCGGTGAAGAATATGCCGGAATGGCTGCCCTTTAAGGGAGCGTTGTTCTGCCCCCGTCTGGCACAAGACGATCGAAAGGTAGTGATTTCGGACAAGGAGGTTTTTGTCTGCTGCAGGGATAGATGGACTTTTCAGACTACATTGACCACGGAGAGCGGGAAAAGGCTCATGGGATATGTGATGAAGCAGATGGAGGCTTCCCTCAGAAAGGCGGTAAAATATAGGCACAAGCTTTCCGCCAATCCTAAGATGCTGGGGGCGGTGATGGCGCAGGAGCTGGAAGCGGCCGGAATTGCCCTTGAAGAGAGTGTGGAGAATGCGGTTGAGGAATTTATCCGGGAAAGAAACAAGACGGTAGTGAAGGTGGACGCGGGAGCGCTGGAAAGGATTCGGCAGGAGGCGCTGATAACGCAGGAGAAGCTGACAGTGCCGGAGAACGGCAATGATATAGGATTGTCCCTAAATTTTGGGGAAAAGAAGAGCCCTATGGCTTTGGAGAAGGCTGCCTGCATAGGCCAAGGGAGCTCTGGGAAAGAGGTTTCTTTTGCAGGGGAAGGAAGCATTGCCGGGGAAGCGGCTGACATAGGGGAAGACAGCTCAGTCTGGAAAGCGGCTGACATAGGGGGAGACAGCTTTGGAGAGGACATGAGTTTCAAGGACGGGCATGGCGGGGATTCGGAGGCGGCACCCTCCGATCCATGGAAAGCATTGGGGAACGCTCTGAATGAGACGGAGCGGCAGGCAGTGGCTATGGCGCTGCGCTCTTATAGAAATATGAAGCAATTTGCCGACGAACACGGCATTATGCTGGAGGTTCTGATGGACGGCATCAATGAGAAGGCCATGGACCATGTGGGAGACAGCCTTCTGGATGAAGAATTCACCATATATGATGACTACTTAGAGCAGGCAAGAGAAATGATGGAGGAAATATGGCAGGGCAGGTAGTACCTACAAGGATAGCGAATATTTTGATCAATGCCTTAAAGGGCGGCGTAGTGCCCCGGGCAGGGCTGGAGTATGTCACGGTGGGGCGCAGGCAGGAGATCGAAGCCATACTGCATGATATTGAGATGATCGGGGAGGGCGGCGCGTCCTTCCGGTTCGTGGTAGGGAAATACGGGGCGGGAAAGAGCTTTCTTCTGCAGACCATCAGGAATTATGCCACGGCAAAGGGTTTTGCAGTGGTGGACGCGGATCTTTCACCCGAACGGCGCTTTGCCGGAACCAAGGGGCAGGGGCTGGCCACATACAAGGAGCTGATCAAAAACCTCTCCACCAAGTCCAAGCCGGACGGCGGGGCGCTCCCGCTGATTTTGGAGAAGTGGATATCCGGCATCCAGTCGGCGGTGAAGGCCGGCTGTGAGGCGGAAGGGGAGGAATTCGACGCTCTGGTGGAGCGGGAGATCTACAAGGTTGCAGGCTCACTGGAGGGGATGGTGAATGGATTTGAGTTTGCCAAGGCAGTGGTGCTATACTGGAAAGCTTATCAACAGGACGATGGGGCATTGAAGTCCAATGTGCTGAGATGGTTCCGGGGAGAGTATCCCACGAGAAAGGAGGCAAAGGAGGATCTGGGCATCAATTTCATCGTCTCGGACGAGACTTGGTATGACTTTTTGAAGATCTTTGCCGCATTTCTGGTGGGAGCCGGCTATAAGGGAATGCTGGTGATAATTGACGAACTGGTAAACATCTTCAAGATTCCCAATTCTATCACCAGAGCCAATAATTATGAAAAAATACTTACCATGTACAACGACGTGCTGCAGGGCAAGGCCAGATATATCGGCTTTCTCATGGGCGGAACACCCCAATGCATCGAGGACAGATATAAGGGGGTGTTCAGCTATGAGGCTCTGCGTTCCCGTCTGGCGGAAGGGCATTTTGCCACTGCTGATATGAAGGATCTGTCTGCGCCCATCATCCGCCTGCAGATGCTGACTCAGGAGGAAATGTACATTCTGGTGGAGAAGCTGCAGCAGATACACGGACAGCTTTATCATTATTCGCCTGCGCTGACACAGGAGGATCTATTGTACTTCCTTACGGTGGAATATAATAGGGTGGGGGCGGAGAGTCACATCACTCCCCGGGAGATCATACGTGATTTCATCGAGCTTTTGAATATTCTGCACCAGAATCCCCAGAGAAAGGCGGCGGAGATTCTGGGGGACAACAGTTTCCAGCTGGCAAAGGGCGGAATTTTGGAGGAAGAGGTTCCGGATGAATTTCAGGAGTTCGAGATATAAAGCTTCAAGGAAAGTGTGGGGATAGAGCATGGATGAATTCAACAGACTGGCTCCTTTTATACAAGACTTTATATACCGGAACCATTGGGAAGAGCTGCGGGGGAATCAGGTGGCCGCATGTCAGGTAATCTTTGACACGGATCATAACCTGCTGCTGTCCTCAGGCACTGCCTCGGGCAAGACGGAGGCGGCCTTCCTTCCTGTGCTGACGCAGATTCATAACAAGCCTTCCCGCTCTGTGGCCGTCATGTACATTTCGCCTCTGAAGGCGCTGATCAACGATCAGTTCAAGCGGCTGGAGCAGCTGCTTTTAGACGTCAACATTCCGGTTACAAAGTGGCATGGGGATGCATCCATGACCATGAAGAACAAGCTTATAAAGGAACCTGAGGGCATACTGCAGATCACACCGGAGTCTTTGGAGAGTCTGGTCACAAACAAAAGGGGAGCCTGCCTTTCCATGTTTTCTGATCTGCGTTTTGTCATCATAGACGAGGTGCATTATTTTATGAGGGATGTCCGGGGACTGCAGCTTCTCTGCGTGCTGGAGAGACTGCGGCGGCTCACCGGCGTAAATCCCCGGAGAATCGGGCTGTCCGCCACCTTAGGAGATGTGTCCCTTGCCCAGAACTGGCTGAATACCGGCACCGGCAGGGAATGTGCCGCCCCCCTTACGGACGAGGGGAAGAAGCGGGTTCGGCTGCTCATCGAGAGATTCGTGAACTATGCGGATCAAAGGGACTTCGTGGAGAGGGATGCCAGCCAGAATATAGAAAATGCCAGCTCTAACGGCGACATCGGGGATAGGGAGCATTATGAATATCTCTTCCGGCAGACGCTGGACAAAAAGACTATCATCTTTGCAAACAGCCGTGAGGAGATAGAGCTTGTGATAGCAAATCTCAGGGAGATTGCCTTAAAGCACAAGGCGCCCGATGTGTATCGGGTTCATCACGGCAACGTGTCCGCGCTGCTCCGGGAGAACACGGAGGACGAGATGAAGTCGGGAGAAGAGAAGATTGTCACCGGGGCCACTGTGACGCTGGAGCTGGGCATAGATATCGGCTCGCTGGATCAGGCCGTGCAGGTGGGGGCGCCTCTGGACGTGTCCAGCTTTGCCCAGCGTCTGGGGCGCTGCGGGCGGCGCGGGCAGGTTCCCCAGCTCCTCTTCACCTTCGTGGAAAGTCTGAAGATCAATTCTTCGGACACTTTAGGGCCCATCAATTGGAACTTCATACGAACCATCGCCATTATTGAGCTGTATCTGAGGGAGCATTGGATCGAGCCTATACCGCCCAGAAACCATGCCTATAATCTTTTGTATCATCAGACCATGAGCTGTCTGAAGAGCAATGGGGAAATGTCTGCAGGGGCGCTGGCCGCAAATGTGCTGTCTTTGGGGAGTTTTCAGCAGATTCCCCAGCAGGACTATAAAAGGCTGCTGCTCCATATGGTGGACATTGAGCAGCTGGAGCGCACGGAGCGGGGCGGTCTGGCGGTGGGCAGGGCCGGGGAGAAGATCATAAACAGCCATAAGTTTCTGACCGTGTTTCTTGCGCCGGAGTATTTTTTGGTGAAGGAAGAGAACCGCACCATAGGAACGGTGGACAAGGCCTATCCCGTAGGAACTCATTTTGCGCTGGCAGGGATGTCTTGGGAGACGGTGGATCTGAACGAGAGGTCAAAGGTCATTTTTGTGAAGAAGATTCCCGGCATTTCCGCCGTGGACTGGGATAGGGATTTTGAGGCGGAGCTTCACACGGTGCTGGTCCGCAAGATGCGGAGCATTTTGCAGGGGGACGATTCCTATCCCTATCTGAGCGAGCGCTGCAGGGTGCGCTTAAACGAGATTCGATTCATCACCCGCAACAGCGGTATTTTGGATAATCTGGTGACGGCTCTTTCCGACAAGAAATACGCCATCTTCCCCTGGGTGGGGACCAGACAGCTGGTGACGCTCCACTATGCCCTGCGCCAGAGGAAGATTAAGAGCAGGATGATGTGGAGCATATGCATCTATCTGGAGGTGGTGTATGATGGGGAGAAGGAGGAGCTGGAGGGAATCGTCCGGGATATCCTGAACTCTTATCTGGACTTGTACAGCCTTCCTTTGCCCGACAAGATTCAGATCATGGGGAAGTATAATGAATTTGTGCCATTGGATCTGCTGCGGAAGCAGTTTATAGAGGACTATCTGGATTTTGAAGGGCTGAAGCGGGATATGGACTGGCTGGAAGTTTCGTGAAGGCAGAGAGGCATGTACTGTTTGGGATAGGAGGTGGCGAAAATGGGAGAATATTTATTGGAAGTGTGCGTGGACTCCGTGGAGTCTGCGGTGGAGGCGGAAAAGGGGGGCGCGGACCGACTGGAGCTGTGCGCCAATCTGGTGATCGGGGGAACTACGCCGGAACCGGCGCTGTTTGAGAAGGTCAGAGAGTTGACAAAACTCAAAGTCCATGTGCTGATTCGTCCCAGATACGGCGATTTTCTCTATACAGAGCATGAGTTTGAGATCATTCTCCGCAGCGTGGAGCTGTACCGAAGGATGGGAGCGGAGGGGGTGGTGGTTGGATGCCTTCTGCCCGACGGTTCTCTGGACACGGAGAGGATGAAGAGGCTTCGACAGACGGCCGGATCCATGGACATGACGCTGCATAGGGCCTTTGATATGTGCCGGGATGCCTACGAGGCCTTGGAGCAGGCCAAGGGGCTCGGCATCAATACGATTCTTACCTCCGGCCAGAGGGAAACTTGTCTGGAGGGAAAAGACTTGATTGCCGGGCTGGTGAGGGAGAGCCAAGGCGCTGTGGAGATTATGGCCGGGGGCGGCGTAGATGCGGACATCGTGGGGCGGATGATATCGGCCACCTGTGCAAGATGTTATCATATGTCGGGAAAGACGATTCTGTCCAGCGCGATGGCCTTCCGCAGAGCGGAGGTTTCCATGGGAGTGCCGGGGCTGGGAGAGTACCAACTGTATAGAACGGATATGGATAAGGTCAGAGCCGCAAAGCGCATGTTGGAGACTTACTGCAAATAACGCTTTGCAGGAGGTTCTGTTTTTGCTCTTAAAAATGGGCATGAAAAAAGGAGCTTAAATTTTTCCCGTCGAACTGCTCCGGTATTCGACTGGCAATACTTTGAATGGAGCATATGGGATTCGAACCCACGGCCTCAACAATGCGAATGTTGCGCGCTCCCAACTGCGCTAATGCCCCATGGCTATTAGTATAGCACAAACTACAGAAAAAGCAACAAAAATTTATATGATTTTTATTACCTTGTTATTGTGCTTTTTGATTTGCCTTGTTTCTGGCGCTTTCTGCGGGGGCTTTTAGGGGCTGCGGTTTTACAAGGGTTCTGTTGGCGCTTTCTGCCGCGGCTTATAGGGGCTGCGGTTTTATAAGGGTTCTGTTTAGACACCTTCTGCGGCGGCTTTTAGGGATTGCAGTTTTTACATGGTGCATAGCCCTGAGAAATTAATTCGTCTCTGGCGCCGGAATACTCCTTTTTGTTTTTTTCTTTGATCTGTCCTGCGCTTTCGCAGGAGGGCCAGTGGAATTTCATGGTGTTTGTGTTTAAAATGAATAAGTCGCCTTCTGTGGGCATATCTAAAGGGGCGTCTGCATTCAGCCTGCTTTCTCCGGTGGCATAATCGATATCAATGCCGGGCTGTACATTGTATGCGTAGACGCAGAAGGAGATGCCCTCTCCATCGTCTTCCACGGACATGGCCTCCATCAGGACACCGGACGCAATCAGATTGTCGCCCTCGAAGACGGGAGTGACCCGGTATAGAACATGATTTCCTGAGTCTGTCACATAGTCAGCGATCTTATTTTCCAGCGGCAGCATGCCCTGAATGTTCAGATACCTCGTTCCGGTGATGAGATTTCTTTCGTTGGCATTTTCGCCAGAAAGCTGATAGCCTATGAGATGGCAGCGATTGTAGAGGTAACTGTCTTCGATGACTTCCGGATATTTGACGGTATGCCATCCGGAGGGCTTGACGCTTCCGATGGAGCCCCGCTCCTCCGTGGGCATAAGATCTGTCCCGATACATGCAAAGGCCGTCTGGCATCTTCCGAGCTGATCCAATTCACTGTAGGTTTCAAAGGACTGATCTGTCAGGTCACTCTCCGAGAAATAGGGGATGTTGCCATGGACAGCAGTGTACGGCTGGCCTGCGTAAGGAGGGATGTCCGATGCCTGAGAAGCAACTTCAAGTACATCTTCTGCCTGATACTGAGTGTGTGGCACAGACTCCCCTATGACGCCGCTGCCGCATCCCCATAGGGATAGGGATAGGGCGGCTAGGGCAGCGGAGAGCAGAAATCTCCATTGTTTTATTTTAGGCGCTTCTCTCATAATCCAACTTTATCCTTTTACGTTTGAAGGGAGTATCGTATCACAATTGCGGTCTATTTGCCGCGGAATGGTTTACGGTTCACATGCGGTCTTGTTTGTCGTGAAACGGTTTACAGCGGGCATCATTCATCCCGCTCGGGGTGGATCTCGCCGGTAATTTCGCATACATTTTTGTCAGGATCGTAAATGTTGAAATAGTAATAGCCATCATGAACCTTTTGGATTTCGGTCACATGCCCAATGTCTAGATCCTTCACCCTATTATGCTCCCGCCTCAAGTCCTCCACCCAGAAATTAAGTACGAATTTGTGATCCCCATCGCCATAGTGATGGCCCGGCAGGTTTGACTCATTCATCAGGGCAAGACACTTATTATCGAAGAAAAACTCGGCAAATTTGTTTCCGCAATTACGGGTGGATACGGTCATGGACAGGAGCTTTTCATAAAAAGCGATGGATTTTTCAAAATCTCTTGTAATAAGATATATCGAACCGAGATGCAGCTCCTGAGGGCGAAGCTTTTTAATGTCTGCCTCCTCCAGCAATAGCTCATTGGTGCCTACATGGAACAGCTTGCTCATCAAGACTATTTTGTCTACTTCAGGCAAGGACTGCTCTATCTCCCATTTGGAGATGGACTGTCTGGAGACGTTGAGCAGTTCGGCAAGCTTTTCCTGAGTGAGACCATTGTTGACCCTTAATTGTTGAATTCTGGTTCCGATTCCCATTTTTTCGTACCTCCTTGTGGCTATATTCTACCATGAAAAAAACTGTGAACCACCAACTTCGCATGGAACTTTTGCAACCGTAGGATGCGCTGTGTGTTTCGTGGTATAGAAACAAGTACAGTGATTCGGCAGGCTGGGAATTTTTTGCTGCAGATCATTTTAGTCCACTGCGAATATGGGAGGGGTACAAAACAAAAATAGCCCGAACACCTTGCCCATGGCACGGATGCTCAAGCTATTGAAATAAACTGCAGGAGATGGGACTTGAACCCACACGACATTGCTGCCACAAGATCCTTAGTCTTGCTCGTCTGCCAGTTCCGACACTTCCGC